>Ga0210408_10000203_pt1 | contig 85600 bp, 82 predicted proteins | sample IncBWH4MmetaG_FD_155471 | JGI IMG/M metagenome (GOLD analysis project Ga0210408, IMG submission 155471) | Forest soil microbial communities from Barre Woods Harvard Forest LTER site, Petersham, Massachusetts, United States - Inc-BW-H-4-M | ecosystem: Environmental > Terrestrial > Soil >...
GCTATGCCGGACTGGGCGCTCGAGAAACGCGGCGCGGTGCGGCGAATTGCCGACAAGGCGGGCTACCCCTGCCGCATCAGCCTCACCGACGCCAAAGCAGGCGATGAATTGATCCTGGTTAATTACGAGCACCACGCGGTCGCCTCGCCTTACCGGATGCGCTTCGCCGTCTACGTACGCAAAGGCGAGCAGACATTCGACGCGGTCGATACGATCCCCGACCAGTTGCGCAACCGAACGCTGGCGGTACGTGGCTTCGATGCCGGTGGGATGATGACCGGCTGGGAACTCGTCGAAGGCGCGCAGGTCGAAGGCGCGATTAAGAAGCTGTTCACCGATCCGCGCGCGGCCTATCTGCACGTGCACTTCGCCGCGCCCGGCTGCTATGCGGCGCGCGTCGAGCGGGCGTGAGCGCCGTTGGCGTAGCGCTTCCCACAGGCCAGAGCATGATCCGGAAAAGTGGAAACCGGTTTTCCGAAAAGATCATGCTCCACTAAGATGCTAGAGCGCAAATCGCTTCAACTTGAAGCGATTTGGCTCTAGGTTCGGTGCGGTCGTCACGCGAGCCGCACCATGCCCGACTATCTCGAAATCGATCCGGCGACCGCCGAGAGGCGCCAGATTTACCGCATGCTGGTCGGCTCGGTGGTGCCGCGGCCGATCGGCTGGGCCTCGACCGTGAGCCAGGCCGGCGTCACCAACCTGGCGCCGTTCTCCTTCTTCACCGTGGTCTGCGTCGTGCCGCCGATGATCTCGCTGACCATCGCGCGCAATCCCGACGGCAGCGAGAAGCACACCCTGAAGAACGTCCGCGACACCGGCGAGTTCTGCTTCAACGTGGTGACGCAGCCGGTCTGGAAGGAGATGGTGGATTCGGCGAACGGCTTTCCGGAGGGCGATTCCGAATTCAAGGAAACCGGACTCACCCCGATCCCGTGCGTGAAGATCAAGCCGCCGCGGGTCAAGGAGGTGCCGATCCATTTCGAGTGCAAGCTCGAACGCGTGCTCGAGCTCGGCCCCAATCGCCATCCGCTGGTGATCGGCGAGGTGGTCTACATGCATGTCGATCCGGCCTGCATGACCGGCAAATATATCGATATGCGCAAGCTCGACCCGATCGGCCGCCTCAACGGCTTCTTCTATGCGACGCTCGGCGAGATTTTCGAGCGCAAATTCTTCGACGGCCAGGCGCGCTAGCGCGATGAATGCATTCGACGCCGTCGTTGCCGCGGTGGCCGTTGTCGCCGTCGTGCTGGGATTCAGCTCGGGCTTGTTGCGGAGCCTGGCGACGATACTCGGTTATTTGGTGGCCGCGCCGCTTGCCGTGGCGATCACGCCCTACGTGGCGGCCATTGCGCTCGGCCGATCGGTGTCGCCGGACAATGCGTGGCTGGTGTTGGTCGTCGTGTTCGTCGCCGCCGGTGCCGGCGTCAGCGCGCTATTGCGCATCGTAGTCGGTGAATTCGCCGGTCCCGATGTCGGGACCTTCGACCGTCTCGCCGGGGCGGCGCTCGGCGCCGTCCGCATCGGTCTCATCGCCGTGCTGATCGTCGTGGTGTTCGATCGCGTCATTCCCGCCGGCCGCCAGCCGCAGTTTCTGGTCGGATCGAAACTGCGTCCGTATCTGTCGGCAGCCGGCCGCGCCGGCCTGCGCTCCTTGCCGCCCGAAGTCGAGAGCTACATCGATCGGGTCAAGCGCGAGCGCGGTTTGTAAAACCGGATTGCTATTTGCGTTTGCCGAACACCTCGAGCCGCAGCGGCAGCACGGCGCCGAACCAGGCGGCGTGCGCGGAGTGGTCGGTGTAATCGTCGCCGGTCTCGGGGTGCAGCAGCACGGTGAGGCCGTCGCGGTTGAGCATCAGCCACGGCACGAAGCCCGCCAGCATCTCGACCGGAAACGCGATCTGAAACATCGATTGCGGATGCGGCCCGACCAGTTCGTCGTGCCAGCGGCCGAGCTTGGCTTTTGGAAATACCGCGGCGACGCGCTCGCGCAGGCGCTCCGCCTTGCCGCGCGTTTTTGCCGGATCGTAGTAGATGTGGGCGTGATAATCCTTGATCGCGATCGGATCGCGGCTCGACGGCTTTGCCGCGCTCGCCTTGTCTTGCATCGTCGTCAGCCTCGGTTGGTTAGGCGTGCCGCGGCCGAGCATAGAGGCTCGCCAGCAGCACGGCGAGAATGCCGGTGAGGAAAATGCCGTCGAAGGTGCCGGCGCCGCCGATCGAGGCGACCGGGGCGCCGAGGCCGGCCACCTTGTCGAGATTGGTGATGTCGGCGCCGATCAGGGTGCCGAGCCCGCCGCCGATATAGGCGAGCGGCGCCGCTTCCTGGCGCGACAGCAACACCGCGACGATGGCGGTGATCACCGCCGGCATGAACACCGGCACCGCGATGCCGACGCCGGGGACCGGATTGGCCAGCCAATGGATGATGAGCGCGACGACCGCGGTGGCGATCAGTCCCTTGGTCCACAGGTGATACTTGGCCAGCAGGTAGATCGACATCACCGTCGGAATGACCGCGCCGCCGACATTCACCGCGATCACCGTGCCGGGCCAGTTCTCCACCACCGGCACCGCGTACTGCATGCCGAAGAAATTGACCACCTGATCGGACATCACCTGCTTTGCCGGCAGCACGGCTACGGGGATGTTGAAATAGCTGCCGATCAGCGAACCGACCAGGAGCCACATGGCGGTGCGGGCGCTCACGCCGAGGCTCAGATAGGCGTAACGCAGCGCGCCCAGCTGCAGGAGAATAAAGACAATGGCGAAAATGCCGATCAGGATGGAAAAGAAGCCGGGCGTCAGCGGCAGATAGTGAAACTGGCTCATTTCCATGGGTTAATTCTCCACAGACCGTAGCCCGGATGTCGCTTCGCTCCATCCGGGCTACATCAACTACATCTATATAGCCGCCTTGCCGTTCCAACGCGCGAGTCTATAATCCGGCGCTTCCTTCGCGCAGGGGAAATTTTGTGGCGCCGCTGGGAGCGAAATCCGTAGCCATTATCATGGGCAGCCAGTCCGACTGGCAGACCATGAAGCATGCCGCCGACACGCTCGATGCTTTGGGCGTGGCTTACGAGGCGCGCATCGTCTCGGCGCATCGCACGCCGGAGCGGCTCTATGCCTTCGCCAAGGGCGCCAAGGCGGCCGGTTTCAAAGTCATCATTGCCGGCGCCGGCGGCGCCGCGCATTTGCCCGGCATGACCGCCTCTCTCACCAGCCTGCCGGTGTTCGGCGTGCCGGTGGAATCCAAGGCGCTGTCGGGCCAGGACTCGCTCTATTCCATCGTGCAGATGCCGCCGGGCGTTCCGGTCGGCACGCTCGCCATCGGGCCGGCCGGTGCGGTCAATGCGGCGCTCTTGGCGGCGAGCGTGCTGGCGCTGAGCGATCCGACGCTCGGCAACCGGCTCGAAGCCTGGCGGCAGCGCCAGACCGAAGCCGTCGCCGAACAGCCGAAGGACGGCGCGTGAGCCAAGCGGCGCCGGTTCTGCAGCCCGAAGCCACGATCGGGATCTTGGGCGGCGGCCAGCTCGGCCGCATGCTGGCGCTCGACGCGGCGCGGCTCGGCTTCAAGTGCCACGTCTTTGCGCCGTCGCCCGACTCGCCGGCTTTCGACGTCGTGCACCGCGTCACCACCGCCGATTACACCGACACCGAAGCGCTCGATCGCTTCGCCGGCGACGTCGACGTCGTGACTTACGAATTCGAGAACGTGCCGGCGGAGACCGCGACCTTTCTCGCCGCGCGCGTTCCGGTGCTGCCCGATCCGCAGGTGCTGGCGACCACGCAGGACCGGCTCGTCGAAAAGAATTTCGTCACAAGCCTCGGCTTTCGCACCGCTGCCTTTGCCGAGGTCGGCGCGCCCGAGGCGCTGGCCGCGGCGATCGAGCGCATCGGCCGGCCGGCGATCCTGAAAACGCGGCGCTTCGGCTATGACGGCAAGGGCCACGCCACGATCAGGAACGGCACCGATCCGGCGGCGGCGTGGCGCGACGTCGGCGGCCAGCCCTGCATTCTCGAAGCCTTCGTACCGTTCGAGCGCGAAGTGTCGGTGGTGGCGGCGCGCGCCCACGACGGCACAGTCGAAAGCTTCGACGTCACCGAGAACGAGCACCGCGATCACATCTTGAAAATTTCGCGGGTGCCGGCGGCGATTTCCGAAGCCACGGCGCGGGAGGCGCGGCGCATCGCCGAGACCATCGCGCAGAAATTCAACTATGTCGGCGTGCTCGCGGTCGAGATGTTCGTGCTGCGCGACGGCGAGATTCTCGTCAACGAGATCGCGCCGCGGGTGCACAATTCCGGCCACTGGACGCTCGACGGCGCCGCGGTGTCGCAGTTCGAGCAGCACATCCGCGCCGTCGCCGGCTGGCCGCTCGGCAAGCCGATCCGCCGCGGCCGGGTCGAGATGACCAATCTCATCGGCAGCGAGGTCGAGGATTACCGGCGCTGGCTCGCGGTTCCAGGAGCCGCGGTGCACCTTTACGGCAAGACCGCGGTGCGGCCCGGCCGCAAGATGGGACATGTGACGCGCGTCTTTGCCGACTGACGCTTGTCGGTCGCGGAGCGCTCTCATAGGATTTTGTGCATGGGTCTCGGCAACGTCTTCCTCAACGATCTGATCGAGCTGAAGCAGAAGGGCGCGCTCGACGGCGCCACGCGCGTCATGGAAATCGGCGCGCAGCAGATTTCCGATTCGCTGATGATCGCGCCGGCGCTGCCCGAGGCGTACCGGCTGTTCGGCTGCACGTCGCCTCCGGTGATGACGCCGGTCGGCGAAGCCAACTTCACCAAGGCGGCGCCGTCATCGGGGCCGTTCTGGAAGGCGCTCGGATTTCAACGCAGCGCCATCGACGTCGAGGGCGACGCCGTTCGCATCGATCTCAACCGCGGCAAGGTTCCGCGGCGGCTGCGCGGCGCTTTCGATCTGGTGGTCAACGCCGGCACCACCGAGCATGTCGCCAATCAGATGAATGCGTTTCGCATCATCCACCATCTGGTCCGCGTCGGCGGCGTCATGTATCACGAGCTGCCGGCCGGCGGCCTGATCGACCACGGGCTGGTCGGCTATCAGCCGAAATTTTTCAACATGCTGGCCAATTTCAACGGCTACGAAGCGCTGTATATCCGCTTCACCGCCTGGGGGCCGGCCAAGATCCCGGAATATTTGCGTCAGCAAAATCCCCACGGCGGCGACACCGTGATCGATTGCAGCATCCGGGTGGCGCTGCGCAAGCGGCATCATCTGCCGTTTGTTTGTCCGTTCGACGCCGGCGACGGCGCGCCGCAGCCTTGGCTGACCATCCTGCACCGGACTCTTCGAAAGCTGTCGCTGCGCAAGCGGCGCCCGGGCGCCGATGCGTTTCGTCCGGGCGCTTCCGGGTGACGGAACCGGCCGCCGCTACGTCGTTACGGCAGCAGTCTTTCCGAATTTTTGCCGAAACCGGCCGGACTTGTGGACTTTCCGGTGCTGTTCTGCTACATGCCGCGGCAAGGTGGCGCAGGCGTTGCGCCCGTGCCGCCATGCAATCCCGCGAACCGAACTGCGAAAGGAGCAAGCGTGCAGGTTCTCGTCCGTGACAACAATGTCGACCAGGCCCTCAAGGCGCTGAAGAAAAAGATGCAGCGTGAGGGCATTTTCCGCGAGATGAAACTCCGCGGCCACTACGAAAAGCCATCGGAAAAGAAGGCAAGAGAGAAGGCGGAGGCGATCCGCCGGGCTCGCAAGCTCGCGCGCAAGCGGCTGCAGCGCGAGGGGCTCTTGCCGATGAAGCCGAAGCCGACCGGCCCCGGCGGCCCGGGCGGCCCGGGCGGTCCGGGCGCCGGCAGGTCCGGCCCGCCGCGCGCGCCGCGTTTCGGCTGAGGGTTCGGCCGCGGTTCGTTAGCGATTTCGACGACGGCGCGGGGGCTCATGGCCCCCGCGCTTTTTTTGCCGTCTGGCGGTGGTATCGTCTTGCCCGAGGTGGCTAACCTGATTTGGCCACCTGACCTGGCCAATCTAATTCGGCCAAGAGCCTTCGGATGACGGGATCGACGATCGCCAGAGCGCAAGCGGGGCGGATTGCGGCGGGTGTTACCGCGCTTGCCTTCGCCGCCTTCGCGGTTGCCGGCTGCTCCACGCTCGGCAGCCCGCCGGCCGCTGAAAACAACGATCCGGCCTACGCCACCGCGGCGCCCAACTTGACCTCGCTCAGCGAGGTCATCGAAAAACATCCCAACGACCCGCAGGCCTACAACATGCGCGGCTCGGTGTTCGGCGAAGCCGGCCGCAACGAGCAGGCGCTGGCCGACTTCAATAAAGCGATCAGCCTCGATCCGAACTACACCCAGGCCTATGCCAATCGCGGCCTGGTCTACCGCAAGGCCGGCAAGCTCGATCTGGCGCTCTCCGACTACGACAAGGCGTTGACGCTCGATGCCGGCTACACGACCGCCTATCTCGGCCGCGGCATGGTCGAGAGCCTGCAGGGCAAGAGCGCCCAGGCCTTGGCCGACTTCAACAAGGCGATCGCGCTCAAACCCGACAATGCCGAGGCCTATTACAGCCGCGGCCTGCTCTATCAGAGCCAGCGCCAGCATCAGTTCGCCATCGACGATTTCTCCACCGCGCTCGGGCTCGCCACGCAGCGCACCGACCTGCTCGTCGCGCGCGGCTTGAGCTATCTCGCGGTCGGCGACAACAAGGCGGCGGCGGGCGATCTCGATGAGGCGGTGCAGGGCGACCCGATGAACGCCAAGGCCTGGGCCAGCCGCGGCCTCGCCTATGAGCGGCTCGGGCAAAAGGAGAAGGCCGCCGGCTCTTATGCGAAAGCGCTCAACATCAACGACAAATATCAGCCGGCGCAGACCGGTTTTGCCCGGGTCGGCGGCCGGGTCGGGCAGAGCTATCAGACGTTTTGATTGGTAGCCCTTGAGCGGAGCGAAACCCGGGATTTTGCGGTGAGGCTGCCCCGGATTTCGCTGCGCTCAATCCGGGCTACGAATTCGAGGAGCAGCGATGACCATCACGCTCAACCATGCCATCGTGCCGGCGCGCGACAAGGTCGCGGCGGCAAAATTCTTCGCCAAGGTTTTCGGGTTGAAGCGCGGGCGCGCCGGCTATTTCGCCCCGGTGCGGGTCAACAAGACGCTGACGCTGTTGTTCGACGACGACTCCAAGTTCGAGAGTCATCATTACGCTTTTCACGTCAGCAACGCCGAGTTCGATGCCATCTTCGGCCGCATCAAGAAAGCAAAAATCGTCTACGGCAGCGCGCCGTGGAGCCTCGACGACGGCAAGCTCAACGACTGGAACGGCGGCCGCGGCGTCTATTTCCGCGATCCCAACGGTCACGTGCTCGAGCTGATGACCGTGCCGCAGTAGGCGCCGTCATTCCGGGGCCGAGCGAAGCGAGGAGCCCGGAATCCATAACCACGATTCGTGAATATGGATTCCGGACTTGCCGCTTCGCGGCAATCCGGAATGACGGACAATCAATCCAAATCCCCCGCCAGAAACCGCCCGACGGCGACCAGCGCGCCGTTCTTGTCGAGGTCTTCGTGGCCGCCGTCGAGGAAGCGCACGATGTGCTTCGGCTTGTTGGCGAGATCGAACAGCGCTTCGCCCATGGCAAAGGGCACGGTATCGTCCTTGACGCCGTGCAGGATCAACAACGGCGCCGTGACCTTGCCGATGCGTCGGTCGGAGCGGAATTGATCGCTCATCAATAGCCGGACCGGCATGTACCAATAGTGCTTGGCGCCGACCGCGACGGCGGACGTGAACGGCGCTTCCAGGATGACGCGGCCGACCGGCTTTTCCGCCGCCAGCGCCACCGCGACGCCGGTGCCGAGCGACTCGCCCCACAGCACGATCTGCTGGGTCGAATAGCGCGCCGCGGCGAAGGCGTAGCCGGCTTCGGCATCGGCGATGAGGCCGCGCTCGCTCGGGCTGCCGCTCGATCCGCCATAGCCGCGATATTCTACCGCGACGATGCCGATGCCGTCGGCGATCAGCCGGCTGAGGCGCTCGACGCGATAGCGCAGCGCGCCGCCGTTGCCGTGCAGATAAAGAATGACCGGCTTGCCGCCGCGCGGCGGCACGTGCCAGGCGATGATGTGCTCGCCGTCGGCCGTGGTCAGCTTGACTTCCTCGGCCTGCGGCAGACCGGCCGCGGCCGGCGTGGTGTGGATGGTTTCGGGAAAATACATCAGCGAGCGCTGGGTGAAATAAAGCATCGCCAGCACGCCGGCATAGAGGCACAGCACGCCGATCGCGATCCCCATCAGCACCACCATCGTCCGCTTGCCGGCGCGGGTGCGCGACAGTGTTTCCCACGCCCAGGCGACGATCTCGCGCGCAACCGCAAATGCCAGCCAGGCAAAGTGCCGCGCTGTTGCGACGACGCGTTGCGCCGCGCCGGCACGTTCGACAACCGAGTCCTTCTGATCCGCTGCAAGGGAGCGCACCAACACGTCTCTCGTGGTCTCTATCGGCATTGTCGCATGGAGCAATCGCGCATCCCATGCAGTGTACGGCATGGCGGTAGAACGATCTTGCGCATAAACGGATCAAAGCCAAAAAACAAACCGGCCGGCTGTCGCCAGCCGGCCGGAATCATTGTGCGCCGTTGCGCGGCCGGGACCGGACCGTCTACTCGCAGGCCTGCACGGTCCTTATCCGATAGCCGACGCCTTCGACCCAAACGCGGCGCTGCGCCCAATAGCAGCCGGGCGCGAGCTCCGCATAACCGGGGCCGGGCGGCGGGCCATAGGCACCGGGCGGCGGGCCATAGGCGGCCGGCGGCGGCGGATAATAACCGGGCGGCGGCGGATAATAGGCCGGCGGCGGCGGCGGGCTGTTGGCGATGGCGCTGCCGATAATGGCGCCCGCGGCGACGCCGCCGAGAATGCCGGCGCCGACCGCGCAGCCGTAGCAACCGGCGTTGGCCGGGGCCGGCGCAGCCAGCGAAGCAAGGCCGATGCCCGCTGCGGCGGCAAGGCCAATGAACGACTTATGCATGTGGTCTCCTCAACCGATCGGACGGGTGCCGATCTGAAACATTGTCAGCGGAGGTCCCCGTGCAACCCCCGAATTGTCGCGGCACCACGTCCGCACCCTTCTGCCATTTTGGCCGCACTCTTTGGCGGAAGTGAGGTTTTTCAGGTCCGCAAAGTTTGCTGCGCCGTTACACGCAGCTGCGCACCCAGGCGTAGCCGTTCCACACCCGGCGCCATACGCACGGACCGCCGTAGGGCGGCGGCGCGTAATGGCCGGCGTAGTAGCCGTACGGGTAGGGGTAGTAATAGGGTGCCGCCAGGGCGCCGCCGATCAGGGCGCCGGCGGCAAGTCCGCCGATGAACGGGCCGGGGCCCCAACCCCATCCACCGTGCCAACCGCCATGCCACTGCGCCTGCGCCGTGCCCGACGTCGCCACCGCCGCCGTGGCGATGGCCGTTGCCGCAACCAGAGCCGTCAAAATCTTGCGCATGATAGTCACCTCGACCAGCGTGGGTTCTTCGCAGAACACCAATCGCCCCCAGCGCGCCGAGGTTCTCATTTTTTGGTGAATGCGGACTGAACGGATATGCCTGAATATCGCCATCATTGAGAAGCGAACGGCGCGCATGTCTTTCACTTACGCCATCGGCGATATCCACGGCTGTTTGGACAAGCTGCGCGGCCTCTTGCTGCGTTGCGAAATGCACGCCGACGGCCGGCCGATGTCATTGGTGTTTGTCGGCGACTACATCGACCGCGGACCGCAATCGTCCGCCGTCATCGATTGTTTGATCGATCTGCAAGCGCAGCACGGCGAACGAGTCGTGACGCTGATGGGAAACCACGAAGCGATGGCGCTCGCGGCCGTCGACGGCATTGGCCCGGCGCCGCTGTGGTTTGCGCAAGGCGGGCTGGCGACGCTTGCGAGCTACGGCATCGCCGACCCGGGCGAACTGCCGCGCACCCATGTCGATTGGCTGCGCGCGCTGCGCTTGAGTTACGACGACGGCCGGCGCTTTTTCGTCCATGCCGGCGTCAATCCCGGCGCGCCGCTCGATGCGCAGGACGAGTTCGATATGCTGTGGATCAGAGAACCGTTCCTGTCCCATGAGGGCGACTACGGCCGCCTGATCGTGCACGGCCACACCCCGCTGCCGAGCGGCGTGCCCGACCTGCGCGGCAATCGGCTCAACCTCGACACCGGCGCCGTGTTCGGCGGGCCGCTGACGGCGGCGGTATTCGATGAGGCGCAGACCGAGCCGATCGGATTTCTCCAGGCCGAATGAGAACTGCGACATTCCGTCGCAGCGATTTTCACACCGGTAAAACGGGCGATTCGCGAGGTCCGGCACCGGGCGCTGTGCCGGGCCGGGGCCCGCGCTATCCTCGCTTTGCGATTCGCGCTTCGGGAATTCCACGTCGATGGGACGCAAGGCGGCAAAGTCGGAGCGCAAGCCGCAAACGCGGCCGCAGCCGAAATCGTCCCGCGCCCAACTCCGCAAGCACGCGGCCGCCGAAGCAGCGAAAGCGTCGCGCCCGCCATCGCGCGCGGTCGTCATGCGGCTGGCCGCCGAGGTCGACGCGCTGGCGGCGCAATTGCAGGATTCGCGCGCGCGTATTCTCGATCTCGAGGCGCGGGTCGACGTCGATCCGCTGACCGACGTGCTCAACCGCCGCGGTTTTGAGCGCGAGCTCAAGCGCTCGCTGGCCTACGTCAAACGCTACGGCACCAGCGCGGCGCTGATCTATATCGATCTCGACGGTTTCAAGCCGGTCAACGACCGCCACGGCCACGGCGCCGGCGACGCCGTCCTCAAGGCGATCGCGGCGGCGCTCCTTCGCAACGTGCGCGCCTCCGACGTGGTGGCGCGCGTCGGCGGCGACGAATTCGCCGTGCTGTTGTGGAACGTCAACGGCGCCAACGCCGCCGCCAAGGCCGGCGCGCTCGAAGCCGCCGTGTACGCGACGCCGCTGCGCTGGAACGCGTCGACGCTGGTGGTCGGCGCCTCCGCCGGCGTCGCTCTCCTCGGCGCGCTCGATACGCCGGCCGACGTCATCGCCCGCGCCGACGCGGCGATGTATGCGCGCAAGGCGGAGCGGAGGGAAACCTCCTCCCTATCCCCGCGTGCGGGGAGGGGGAGGGGTTAGGCAATAATATCCGGCGTCAGCTGGTCCTCGATGAAGGTGATGCGGTCGCGCAGCAGCAATTTGCGCTTCTTCAGGCGCTGCACCTGGATGACGTCGGCGCCGGGCGCCTCCTGCAGCGCCGCAATCGCGGCGTCGAGGTCGCGATGCTCCTGCTGCAGGCGCGCCAGCTGCGCCCGAAGCTCGCGTTCTTCCTCTTTTGTCATCGCCGCCTTGGTCGCGCCGGGGTTGCCGCTGGGCGCCGTTTAGGCCGGTAAGTGGCTCTGGATTATCGCGTTTTGGTTAACGCCCGACAAGCCCGCATGCCGCCACGGCATGGCGGAACCGTGCACAACGGGGATTTTCTAACGCCCCGAAATGGAGTATCTTGAGCCATGTTGGACTGGCGTAGGATATCCGATTTAGGCAGGAATCTGACGCGCAAGGAGACAGGCCACATGGCGATCGAATCGCATCTTGCGGAACTCGAAAGACGACATCAGGCACTCGAACACGAAATTAGCGAAGCACTTGCTCACCCATCCACCGACGACCTGGAAATAGCGCAATTGAAGCGCAAGAAATTGTACGTAAAGGACGAAATCGCGCGGTTACGGCACGGCGAGCTCGTCCACTAAGCGGCAACGCGCAGCGGTTATTTCGTCCGCTCGTCCCCGCGAAAGCGGGGACGCAGAGGAGTTTTCTGAACTAGCTCTGCCGCAGTCGCACCTCGCTGTGACGCCACATTGTGAGGTTGCCTTGGCTTTCGATTTTCCCGCCCTCGGCTAATTCCTGAATGCGGGCCGCAATCACTTCGTCACCCACCGGAATTGAACGAATCTCGAAAGTCATAAGACAACGGCTGACGACCCGCGCGACCTTGCGCCAGTATGGCTCTTTCAATTCGGCAAAGATCAACGCGTCGATGTCGGCCGCCGTCACCGAGGTGGGCAATACGACGTCTTTCCAGCGTAGCGTACTGCATACGCGATCTTCGCCTTCGTCGAAGTTCGGCGTGTACATCACACCCCCTTCGCCATATCCCGCAGCTTGAATTTCTGGATCTTGCCGGTCGACGTCTTCGGCACGGTCTCGAACACGATGTAGCGCGGGCATTTGTAGGCGGCGAGGTGCTTGCGGCACCAGGCGATCAGCTCTTCGGCGGTCGCCGTCGCGTCGGGTTTGAGCTCGACGAAGGCGCACGGCGTCTCGCCCCATTTGTCGTCGGGCTTGGCGACCACGGCGACCACCTGCACGGCGGGATGCTTGTACAGCGCGTCCTCGACTTCGATCGAAGAAATGTTCTCGCCGCCGGAGATGATGATGTCCTTGGAGCGGTCCTTGAGCTGGATATAGCCGTCGGGGTGGATGACGCCGAGGTCGCCGGAGTGAAACCAGCCGCCTGAGAATTCCTTTTCGGTCGCCGTCTTGTTCTTCAGGTAGCCCTTCATCACCACGTTGCCGCGGAACATCACTTCGCCCAGCGTCTCGCCGTCGCGCGGCACCGGCTGCATGGTTGCGGGATCGATCACGTCGAGCGCATCGAGCACCGGATAGCTCACGCCTTGGCGCGCCTTCTTCACCGCCTGCTCGGAGGCGGGCAGCGCATCCCATTCGCGGTGCCAGTCGTTGACGGCGGCCGGACCATAGGTCTCGGTCAGGCCGTAGACATGGGTGACGTTGAAGCCGGCGGCCTTCATTGCCGCCAGCACCGATTCCGGCGGCGGCGCTGCCGCGGTGACGAACTCGACGACGTGGGGCAGCGGCTTGCGCTCCTGTTCCGGCGCGTTGAGCAAGGTCGACATCACGATCGGCGCGCCGCACAGATGCGTCACCTTGTGGGTGGCGATGGCGTCAAAAATCGGCGCCGCGCGCACCGCGCGCAGGCACACGTGCGTGCCTGCGGCCACCGACACCGTCCACGGAAAGCACCAGCCGTTGCAGTGGAACATCGGCAAGGTCCACAGATAGACCGGGTGCTTGGCCATGCCGCAGGTGATGACGTTGGCCATCGCCAACAGGTAAGCGCCGCGATGGTGATAGACGACGCCCTTGGGATCGCCCGTCGTTCCCGACGTGTAATTCAGCGAAATCGCGTCCCACTCATCCTGCGGCATCAGCCAGGCGAAGTCGGCGTCGCCTTGGCGCAAGAAATCCTCGTATTCGAGATTGCCGAGCCGTTCGCCGGGACCTGAGAATTCCGGATCGTCATAGTCGATCAGCAGCGGCTTTGCCTTGCAGGCCCCGAGCGCGTCCTTGACCACCTTGGAGAACTCGCGGTCGGCGATCAGCACCTTGGCCTCGCCGTGGTCGAGCGTAAACGCGATGATCGCGGCGTCGAGCCGGGTGTTGATGGTGTTGAGCACCGCGCCGGCCATGGCGACGCCGTAATGCGCTTCCAGCATCGCCGGCGTATTGGCCAGCACGGCCGCCACCGTGTCGCCGCGCTTGATGCCGGCCTTGGCGAGCGCCGAGGCAAGCTGTTTGGCGCGCGCGAAAAACTGCCGATAGGTCCACGTGCGCTTGCCGTGGATGATCGCGGTGTGATCCGGATAGACCGCGGCGGCGCGCGCCAGGAACGATAGCGGCGTCAGCGGCTGGAAATTCGCCGCGTTGCGGTCGAGATCGGTGTCGTAGGCAGTGGACATGGCTTTCCCCGCTTGCCCGGCGCCTAGCCGGTTTTTTCTTTTGATTTCTTATAGCGTAGCCAGGGCGGACGGTTTTGATCAATGTCATGGCGGCGGCACGATGTCGCTTGCAAAGATCGCTATGGCGCTGAGAATACAGCGAGAAATTCACCTCGCCGGGCAGGCGGGGAGGGCGAGGAGACAGCCATGGACGCCCGAGCGAGCCGCTATTACGACGCCTACGCGCGCTGGCAGCGCGACCCGGAAGCTTTTTGGGGCGAGGCGGCGGCCGCGATCGACTGGATCGAAAAGCCCAAAAGCGTGTTCGATGCCAATGCGGGCGTCTACGGCCGCTGGTTTTCCGGCGGCGTCTGCAACACCTGCTTCAACGCCGTCGACCGCCACGTCGATGCCGGGCGCGGCGAGCAGGCGGCGATCATCCACGATTCCCCGCTGACCGGGCAGAAACGCAGCATCACCTATCACCGCCTCTTGACCGAGACCCAGGTGCTCGGCGGCATGCTGCACGATCTCGGCGTGCAAAAGGGCGACCGGGTCATTCTCTATATGCCGATGGTGCCGGAGGCGGTGTTCGCCATGCTGGCCTGCGCGCGCATCGGCGCCATTCATTCGGTGGTGTTCGGCGGTTTTGCCGCGCGCGAATTGGCGACGCGGATCGACGACGCCAAGCCGAAGGTCATTCTCTCGGCAAGCTGCGGCATCGAGCCGGGCCGCATCGTCGCCTATAAGCCGCTGCTCGACGAGGCGATCAACCTGGCGCAGCACAAGCCCGACGCTTGCCTGATCCTGCAGCGACCGCAAGCGGAAGCGAAGCTGATCGCAGGGCGCGACCGCGACTGGGCGGCGATGCGCGATCATGCGCTGATCCACGCCCGCTCGGCGTTCGACTGCGTGCCGGTCGCGGCGACCGATCCGCTCTACATTCTCTATACGTCGGGCACCACCGGCCGGCCCAAGGGCGTGATGCGCGACAACGGCGGCCACATGGTCGCGCTGCAGTGGTCGATGCAAAATCTCTACGGCATCGCGCCGGGCGAGGTGTGGTGGACGGCGTCGGATATCGGCTGGGTGGTCGGCCACTCCTACATCGTCTATGCGCCGCTGTTCCACGGCTGCACCACGGTGCTCTACGAGGGCAAGCCGGTCGGCACGCCCGACGCCGGCGCGTTCTGGCGCGTCATCGCCGAGCACGGGGCCGTCGCCATGTTCACGGCGCCGACCGCGTTTCGCGCCATCAAGAAAGAAGACCCGCAAGGCAAACTGTTCGCGCAGCACGATTTGAAAAAATTCCGCACGCTGTTCCTGGCCGGCGAGCGCGCCGATCCGCCGACGCTGGAATGGGCGGAAGCGCTTCTCAAAATCCCGGTGATCGATCACTGGTGGCAGACCGAGACCGGCTGGTGCATCGCCGGCAATCCGGTGGGCCTCGGCATGCTGCCGATCAAACACGGCTCGCCGACCGTGGCGATGCCGGGTTACGACATCCGCGTCGTCGACGAAGGCTGCAAGGAAGTCGCGCCCGGCCAGATGGGCTCCATCGTCGTCAAGCTGCCGCTGCCGCCGGCCTGCCTGCCGACCTTGTGGCAGGCCGACGCGCGCATGCGCGAAAGCTACCTCGACGAGTTTCCCGGCTACTACAAGACCGCCGACGCCGGCTTCAAGGACGACGACGGCTACATCTTCGTCATGGGCCGCACCGACGACATCATCAACGTCGCCGGCCACCGGCTCTCGACCGGCGGCATGGAAGAAGTGCTGGCCTCGCATCCCGACGTCGCCGAATGCGCCGTGCTGGGCGTCAAGGACGAGCTCAAGGGCGAAGTGCCGTGCGGCTTCATCGTGCTCAAATCCGGCGTCAACCGGCTGCCGACCGAGATCGAGAAGGAATGCGTGGCGCTGATCCGCGACAAGATCGGCCCGGTCGCCGCCTTCAAGCTCGCGATTACGGTGGCGCGGCTGCCGAAGACACGCTCGGGCAAGATTTTGCGCGGGACCATCAAGAAGATCGCCGACGGCGATGCTTGGACCATGCCGGCGACGATCGACGATCCGGCGGTTTTGGATGAGATCGGGAGTGCGCTGAAGGACAAGGGTGTCCGAGTATAAGGAACCTCTTCGTCATGCCCGGGCTTGACCCGGGCATCCATGATGAATCGTCATTTCGAAAACCTTACGGCACAGATGCGGCGGGGCCGCATGGATTGCCGGGTCGAGCCCGGCAATGACGAGACAATGCGCTTGGGCGGAGTGCTGATTTGCGCGCTGATGATATTGAGTTGGCCGGCGAATGCGCAATCGCCGCCTGCCGAACAAAACGTACCGTCGGTTTCGCAAAGCCAATCTGCGCCGGGTGACAAACCCGCCACGCCAAGCAAGCCCCCGACCGCCGACGACATCTGCCGCGCGGTCGAGGAGGACGCGGCGGCGAATGGGCTTCCGGTCGAGTTCTTCGCCCGCGTGATCTGGCAGGAGAGCCGCTTCAATGCGCTCGCCGTGAGCCGCAAGGGCGCGCAGGGCATCGCGCAGTTCATGCCGGCGACGGCGGGCTATCGCGGCCTGGTCGATCCGTTCGATCCGATCGAGGCGCTCAAGCATTCGGCGGGTTATCTGCACGACTTGCAAAGCCAGTTCGGCAATCTCGGGCTCGCGGCGGCCGGCTATAATGCCGGGCCGGCGCGGGTGAGCGCGTGGCTTGCCGGCCGCCGTCCGCTGCCGGCCGAGACGCGCAATTACGTCGCGATCATCACCGGCTGGACGGCGGACGAATGGGCCTCGCCGTCGCCGCCGCAGACCGCGGAGACAACGATTCCGCAAGGGGTGCCGTGCACGCAGCTCGCCAATCTGATCCTGGCGCCGAAGGAAGAGGCGCAGCGCATCGCGTCTTACGTGCCGCGCTGGGGCATGCAGCTTGCCGCCAACTGGTCGGAGAGCCGGGCCTGGGCGACCTATCGCCGAGTCCAGAAGCAGTATGCCGTGCTGATCGGCGACCGTGAGCCGGTCGTATTGCATGCGCGCGGGGCGGGGTTCGGCAGCGCGACGCGCTACGAGATCCGGATCGCCGACGACGACCGTGGTTATCTGGAAAAATTCTGCAGGAAGCTGATCGCCGCCGGCGGGGCGTGCGTGGTGTTGCGGAATAATCGTGGGTGATTTCTTTTCCGCCCCCGCGAAGCGGGGGAGGGGGACCACGCGAAGCGTGGTGGAGGGGGCGCAGGCTGCGCCGCTTGCGCAAGCGTTGAGGCCGAGCGCCCCTACCGGCTCGCTTCGCTCGCCACCTCCCCCGCAAGCGGGGGAGGAAAGATACGCTACTCGTTCTTGCCGCCGAGCTGCTTGAGCTTGGCGAACACGGCGTTGACATCGAGCTCGTCGGACTTCTTCGGCGGAGCCGGCGGGGCGGCGGGCTCGGGTTCTTCCTTCGGCGCGGTCGTCACCGCGGCGGGCAACAGCGTCGCGCCTTGCGCCTCGATCGGCACCGGCTTCTCCTTGGCCGCCTTCTGCACTTCGATGTCGAGATCGATCTGCGAGCACAGGCCGAGCGTCACCGGATCGAGCGGCGTCAGGTTGGTCGAGTTCCAGTGGGTGCGGTCGCGGATCGCCGAAATCGTCGACTTGGTGGTGCCGACGAGCCGCATGATGGCGCTGTCCTTGAGCTCGGGATGGTTGCGCACCAGCCACAGGATGGCGTTCGGCCGGTCCTGGCGGCGCGACACCGGCGTGTAGCGCGGGCCCTTCTTCGGCTTGGCGTCCGGCAGGCGCACCTTCGGCTCGGCAATGTGCAGTCTATGGTTCGGATCGGCTTCGGCGGCGGCGATCTCCTCGCGGGTCAATTGCCCGGTGAGGATCGGATCGAGGCCCTTGATGCCCTGCGCGGCGTCGCCGTCGGCGATCGCTTTGACTTCCAGCGGATGCAGGTTGCAGAGCTGGGCGATCTGGTCGAACGACAGTGAGGTATTCTCGACCAGCCACACGGCGGTTGCTTTCGGCATCAGGGGCGCTGTCGTCATTGGTAAATCTCCTCTGCGCTCCGCCCGCCCGTCCGGGCGAAGCCACTCAACGTCATCAGGGATGACTGGAAAGTGGCCGGAATATAGGCGGCGTGGCGCCTCGGTGCAACCGCCCCGGATTCCTTAGCGGCGAGGGCATGGCCGGCGGGCAAGCGACCGGCTATTTGTTGCAAGTTCCGGCCGCTGGCCCGAAGCAAAAGGAAACGTGCATGGCAATTGGCAAGCGATCTTGGCCGGCCGCCGTGTCGGCACTCGCGCTTTTTGGCGCCTGCGCAGCATCACCCGCGCAAGCCCAGAATTTTCCGGCCCGGCCCGTGCACGTCATCGTGCCTTTCGCTCCCGGCGGCGGCGTCGACATCGTGGCGCGGCTGATCGCGCCGAAACTCAGCGAGGCTTGGGGCCAGCCGGTCATCATCGAAAACAAGCCGGGCGCGGTCGGCGCCGTCGCCAGCGAATATGTCATGCATCAGGCCGCCGACGGTTACACCGTGCTGATCGGTGTCGCCGGCAGTCACGCCATCGCGCAATATCTCAATCCCAATCTCGGCTACGACCCGGTGCGCGATTTTGCCGGCGTGACGGTGCTGTCGTACTCGCCGCTGATTTGTCTGGTGGCGCCGTCGTCGCCGTTCCACGCCATGACGGAATTGGTCGCATACGCCAAGACCACGCCGGTGGCGTTCGGCAGCCCCGGCGTCGGCTCGCAGATGCATCTGATCGGCGAAATGTTCAATCTCAACTACGGCACCAAATTCCAGCACGTTGCCTATCGCGGCGTGGCGCCGGCGATGCAGGATTTGCTCGGCGGCCATATTCCGATGGTCATGGGCGAAATGGGCTCGGCGAAGCCGCTTGTCGTCTCGGGCCAGCTGCGGGCGCTGGCGGTGACCGGCACCAAGCGCAACCCGAGCGTCCCTGACGTACCGACATTCACCGAAGCCGGTTTTGCAAATTTCGAAGTCAACAGCTGGTTCGCTTTGTTTGTGCCCGTCGCCACGCCAAAACCAATTGTCGACAAGATTGCCGCGGATGTGACCAAGATCGTCCGTTCGCCCGAGATCAGTGCGCGGTTCGCCGACGACGGCTGGGAGCCGGGCGGCGGCACGCCTGCGGAATTCACCACCATGTGGCTTAACACGTCGAAAGAGCTCGGCGCGGTGATCCAGCAACGCCACATCACAGTCGAATGAGGAACAGTCATGGCCGGAATGCTTGATGGCAAAGTCGCGATCGTCACCGGCGCCGGGCGTGGCCTCGGCCAGGTGATGACGCTTGGATTGCTCGAGGCCGGCGCGCGCGTCGCCGCGGTCGAGATCGATGCGCCGGCGCTCGAGGAAACCGAAAGCGGTGCCGATCAGCGCGGCTCAGGCGAGCGCATCCAGGGCGTCGTCGCCGATATCACGCGCGACGACAGCGCGCCCAAGATCGTGCGCGCCGCAATCGAGCATTTCGGCCGTCTCGACATCCTCATCAACAATGCCGGCATCAATACCGGCCTGCTGCGCCCGGAAGGCCAGCCGGTCGGAAAATTCTGGGAGGCGACGCCGGCGGAATTCCGCCGCGTCATCGACGTCAATGTGGTCGCCCCGTTTCTGATGACGCGCGCCGCGCTGCCGGTCATGCTCAAGCAGGGCTGGGGTCGCATCATCAACGTGACGACCAGTCTCGACACCATGTATCGCGCCAAAATGCAGCCCTATGGCGGCTCCAAGGCGGCGAACGAGGCGCATCTGCTCGCCCTGGCGCAGGAGCTCGAGGGCACCGGCGTCAGCGCCAACGTGCTGGTGCCGGGCGGCGCCGCCAATACGCGCCTGGTTTCCCGCGCGCAGACGCCTGATCGCTCAAAACTCATTCCGCCCGAGGTGATGGTGGCGCCGCTGATCTGGCTCTGCTCGAACGCCTCCGACGGCGTCAGCGGCCGGCGCTTCATCGGCATGCGCTGGGACAAAAATCTGCCGCCCGAGGAGGCCGCCAAAAATGCCGGCGCGCCGATGGCCTGGCAGCAACTCGGCCGTCAGGCGATCATGCCCAACGGCATGCAGTAGCCCGGATTGAGCGGAAGCGAAATCCGGGAACAGCGTTGTCGCGTTGAGGTCGCCCCGGATTGCGCAACCGCAATCCGGGCTATGGGCCCGGTACCCGGCCTTTCACGGCATTGGCGAAAGATTCGTAGGCGATCCGCCCGTCTGACGCGATCGGCAGTTGCTCGCGCAGCCGGCGCTTGAGTTGCTCCAGCTCGTCCGGCGACAGGGCACTGATCAACTGCCCGGACGGCCCGATCGGCACGATATTGGACTCGCAGAAATCGTCGAAGTTCGCATAGGCGATACGAACGCGGATTTCGCGCATTTCGATCGCTTGCAATCCTGCCGCCTGCCAAAAGGCCAGCATGGCGTCGCGTTGCGAGGCGGCGGCGCTGGCCCGCGTCGGCGAAGGCTTGCCGATGGCTTTGAGCGCGGCTTCGATCGGCGCCAGCGGCACGCCGCCATTGAGCGTGTCCCACATGTAGGTGGCGACGACCCCGCCGGGCCGCACCACCCGCGCCATCTCCGCAACCGCCTTGGCCGGATCGGGGACGAAGGTGATGACCAGCGCCATCGCAGCGGCATCAAAACTGCGGTCGGGAAACGGCAGCGCCTGCGCGTCGCCGAGGCTGAACTGCGCCAGTTTTGCCGCAGGGCGCGTCCGCGCAAAATCGAGCTGGCCCGGCGAAGGGTCGATCGCCGACACCGCGCGCGGCGCGCAGCGCGCAATCAGCTCCTCGGTGAAAGCGCCGTTGCCGCAGCCGACCTCGATCCAGTTGAGATCTTTAGGCGGATCGAGCCAGTCGAGAAAAATCCGCCCGGCGAGCTTGCTCCAGCGGCCCATCATCCGCTCATAGACCTTGCCGTCGGAGAACATTTCGCCGGGTTCGGTCATCGGAAATTCCTTCGGTTCGCCGTTTTTTGCCGGATGCGGTGTTGCCTCGATCCCCGGATTGTATTTTGCTGCGCACGCTGTTGTCACTGGGATGCAAAATCATGGATTTCGGCTTCACCGAAGAACAGCGAATGCTGCGCGAAACCGTGCGCAAGCTTCTGCAAAAGCACGCGCCGCCCGACTATGTGCGCCAGCACGATCGCGAGCGCACATATCCCGAGGAGCTGTTCCAGGCCTGCGCCGAGGCCGGCCTCTTGGCGCTGCCGTTTCCGGAACAGTACGGCGGCGCCGGCGGCAGCGTGCTCGACATGGTGATCGTCGCCGAGGAGATCGCCCGCGTCTCCGCCGATCTGGTGATGGCCTATACCGGCGGCATCTTTTGCGGCCTCAATCTCGTGCGCATGGCGTCGGAGGAGCAGAAGCGTTACTGGCTGCCGAAATTTCTCGCCGGCAAAATAAAGTTCTCGATCTCGATGTCGGAGGCCGATGCCGGCTCCGATATCGGCGCCATGCGCACGACGGCGGTGAAAGACGGCAACGAATGGGTGATCGACGGCCGCAAAATCTGGGCCTCGACGGCGGGCGCCAAGAACAACGTCATCAATCTGTACGTGAAGACCGATGCCAAGGCGCACTACCGCCAGGGAATGTCATTGTTCCTGGTCGACAACGACACGCCGGGGTTGACCTTGCGCAAGCTCGACATGCTCGGGCGCCGCGCCACTGGCACCTATGAGCTGACCTTCGATCACGTGCGCGTGCCGCCCGACCGCCTGATCGGCGGCGAGAACAAGGGCTGGGACTGCGTCATGTCCGGCCTGCAGGTCGAGCGCGCCACCTCGTCGGCCGGCAATGTCGGCGCCGCCCAGGCGGTGGTCGATCTCGCCGTGCAATACGCCAAGGACCGAAAGCAGTTCGGCCGCCCGATCGGCAGCAATCAGGCGATCGCCCATATGCTGGCCGACATGCAGACCGAGGTCGAAGCCGCGCGCACGCTAATGTGGCGCGCCGCCTGGATGGTCTCCAACGGCCAGGACGCGCTACGCGAAATCACCATGGCAAAGCTCTTCACCTCCGAGACCTACGTGAAGATCGCGAGCCAGGGCATGCAGGTGCTCGGCGGCTTCGGCTACAGCACCGAATTCGACATGGAGCGCCACTTTCGCGATTCCCGCGCCGCGACGATCGCGGCGGGGACATCGCAGATTCAGCGCAACCTGATTGCCAATCTGATGGGGCTGAAGGTGCAGTGATCAAATCCTGGGTCCCTGCGAAGCGGGGCCAGGAACAAGATCGGAAACGGCAGGCAAATAGAGCGCCGGTTGCGGCTGACACTTGATTGCCTTTTTGATTTAGTCTACAACTCCAGGTACATAATGACCTGTGGCACAAGTGAGCTTGGGAGCTGCCTAAGCCCCAAGCTTTGTATGGGGGGCACCAATGACCGTCATCGACACGAACGACAACGTCTCCGCTCAACTCGGAAACCTTAAGAATCGCGGCGTCGATACCATTGGACGTTATTACTCGTCCTCCGCGTGGAAGCGCATAACCAAACAGGAAGCAGTCGATATCAGTCGCGCGGGAATGAAGATTTTCGTCATTTTTGAGAATGATGGCGACCCACAACTGACCAATGACAATGGCGTCTTTCACGCTCAGATCGCTGCAACGCAGGCCCAAGCGATTGGACAGCCGGAAGGAACGGCTATCTACTTCGCACTGGAACATCTTCCAAGCGGGTACAAGAAGGCAGACATCAAAGCCATTAAAAATTACATGACAGGCGTCAAACAAGGCTTGAACGGAAAGTACAAGCTCGGCGCCTATAGTGACGGTGCAGCTTGCGATGCGCTGCTGTCATCAGGCATTTGCGACTATGCGTGGCTTAGCGCATCGTTGAGTTTTGAAGGTTCCCGGGACTTTCTTGCCTCCAATCGCTGGTCGTTGGCGCAAGATCCGGAGGTCGATCAGGACTGGAATGGACTAAGCGTCGATATCAACCAGGCAAAGGCCGATATCGGAGCCTTTCAGGTCATCACGGTCGTTGCGCCTCAGCCTGTCGCGGCCAGATCGCTTCTCGCGAGGGATGTTGCAGCAGTCGCGGCCCCCGTGGCTGGATTTGCCGCTCGCGCCCGCGATATTGCGACAGCCGAGTGGAATTTCTTTGGGCAACAAACTTATGACGTCAACGGCCACAAGAATCATGCCGGCCACACGGAGGGCGAAGACGGCTGGTACCAGCGAGTGGGAGTTTATTGGCTTGAGGGTACGAACACCCACAACATCGACGGCAGAGATCATGATTGGTACTGGTCTGCAACCTTCATTTCCTGGATCATGAAAAAAGCTGGAGCCGGCGATCGATTCCGCTATTCGATGAAACATAGCGTCTACATTGCGCAAGGCATAAGTGATTTTCTTCAAAAGAGACAAGCTGCCGGTTATTGGACAGAGCGTCTAGGCGACGCCAAGCCTGCCATTGGCGACATCATATGCTGGGGTCGCCAAGCCGGGGTGGACTATGATCATCAGAACGGCGGCGATTATGCCGGACACTCCGACCTCATCGTGGAGGTCGACTCGGATCAAGTCTGGGTCATCGGCGGCAATGTTGGCGATTCTGTAACGCGTCGTCCGCTCAATCTGGACCAACATGGTTTCCTCGTGCCGGTCGTCGTGAACGGCGAGAATTTGTTTGGCATTATGAAAAATCGGATCGCCTGACGCGCCAAGAGCCGAGTTCTACTCCCACATGTCGGAGGTGAAAGCTACTCCGCCGCCGCCTTCGTCGCCCTCGCCTGAATCGCCGCCCACACCCGGCTCGGCGTTGCTGGCATATCGATATGCTCGATGCCGAGCGGTTTTAGGGCGTCGAGGATGGCGCCGATCACCGCGGGTGGCGCACCCGTCGCGCCGGCTTCGCCAGCGCCTTTGACGCCGAGCGGGTTGGTGCGCGCCGGCACTTCGGTGAGCTCGGATGTGAGTTCGGGAAAATCGTCGGCGCGCGGCATGGCGTAGTCTTGGAAGCTGCCAGTGACGAGCTGGCCGTCGGCATCGAACACGATCGCTTCCATCAGCGCCTGGCCGACGCCCTGCGCCACGCCGCCGTGGATCTGGCCCTCGCACAGCAGGTGATTCATGATCTTGCCGACGTCGTCGACCGCGGCGTAGCGGGCGAGCGTCACGGCGCCGGTTTCCGGATCGACCTCGACCTCGCAGACGTGGCAGCCGTTGGGGTAATTCGGCGGCTCGGCGGCGAACCGGCCGGAGGCCTCGAGCCCGACGTCGAACTGCGCGGGAAGCATCGCCGGCCGGTAGAAGGCCTTGGCAACGTCGGTCAGCGCGATGGAACGATCGGTGCCGACAATGCCGAAGCGGCCGTCCTTGAATTCGATGTCGCCGGCGGCGGCTTCCAGCATCATCGCCGCCATCGGCTTGGCTTTCTCGATGATGCCGTCGGCGGCGATTTTCAGCGCATTGCCGCCGACATGCATGCTGCGCGAGCCGTAAGTGCCGCGCCCGATCGGCACCGCGTCGGTGTCGCCCTGGACGAAGCGGACGTTCTCGAACGGCACGCCGAGCCACTCGGTCACCATCTGCGCATAGACGGTCTGGTGGCCCTGGCCGTGCGAATGGGTGCCGGCGAGGATGGTGAGCATGCCGCTCGGATCGAAGCGCAGCACCATGCGGTCGTTGAACACGGCGGCCTCTTCGAGGAAATAGCCGATGCCGCGGCCGCGCAGCTTGCCGCGCTTCTTCGATTCGGCTGAGCGTTTGGCAAAGCCGTTCCAGTCGGCGACTTTCAGGCACTCGTCCATGACATGGACGAAATCGCCGGAGTCATAGGTGATGCCGGTCTGGATCTTGTGCGGCATGGCCGACGACGGAATGAAATTGCGCCGCCGGATCTCGATCGGATCGATGCCGATGATGTTGGCGGCACGGTCGAGCAATTGCTCGATCAGAAAGGTCGCCTCCGGCCGGCCGGCGCCGCGATAGGGCGCCAGCGGAATGGTGTTGGTGAACACCGCTCTGCCGACGCAGTGCACCGCCGGAATCTGATAGACGCCGGGCGCGAGCCGCATGGCAAACAGCGGCACCACCATCGAGGCGCCGAACACGTGCGACCCCATGGCATGCAGCGCATTGACGCGCAGCCCCAAAACCTTGCCGCGCTCGTCGAGCGCCACCTCACCGGTGACGACCTGGTCGCGGCCCTGCGAATCGCCGAGCAGCGCCTCGGAGCGCGTCGACACCCATTTCACCGGCCGGCCGCCGACACGGCGCGACGCCCACACCACCAGCGCGTCTTCCGGATAGCCGCCGTGCTTCATGCCAAAGCCGCCGCCGACGTCGGGCGAGATCACGCGCAGTTTGGTCTCGGGGATTTTCAGCACCTGGCCGGCGACGGACGAGCGGGTGCCGTGCGGGTTCTGCGACGTCGAATAGAGCGTGTAATTGTCGCCGTCGGGATGATAGTGCCCGATCGCGGCGCGCGGCTCGATCGAGTTGGCGGTGATGCGGGTGTTGTTGAGCTTGAGCGTGACGACGTGCTTGGCACCGGCGAACGCCGCGTCGGTCGCATCCTTGTTGCCCATCATCAAGGTGAAGGCGACATTGTTCGGCGCCTCGTCCCAGATCAGCGGCGCGCCGGACTTCACCGCGTCTTCGACCGTGATCGCTGCCGGCAGCGGCTCATACTCAATCTCGATCAGCTCGGCGGCATTGCGCGCCTGCTCCACCGTTTCGGCAACCACGAAGGCGACGCGCTCGCCGACCGCGCGCACTTTGTCGGCGATCAGGATTGGCCGCAGCGAGCGAAAGCCCTTCGGGCCGCCCATGTCTTCGGGCATCGGCGGCGCGAGGCTGCCGAGCTTGTCGGCCACGACGTCGGCGCCGGTGAGCACGGCGAGCACGCCGTCGGCGGCCTTGGCCTTGGCGGTGTCGACGCGCTTGATGCGGGCGTGGGCATGCGGCGACATCACCACCACGCCGTAGCATTGGTGCGGCAAGTCGATGTCGTCGACATAGCGGCCGCGGCCGGTGATGAAGCGCGGGTCCTCGACCCGGGGGACAGGCTGACCGATGCCGAACTTGTTCACAAAAATCCTCCCCGAGGTTGCCATGAGCGGCTCAAGTTATATCGGCGAATGGCGGCCGTGAGAATGGCGGTCAATCGCCCCCGGCGGTTGCACTTTTGGCCCGGCCGGCCGATGCTTGCGGGCATTTTGCGAAGGGTGGGCGCGTGCTGCACGATCCGGGCGTTACCGAGGTTTTGGCAAAATTCGTCGTCGACACGCGGTGGGACGACCTGCCGCCGGAGGTGACCCATCAGGCCAAGCGCTCGCTGATGAATTTTTTTGCCGTGGCGCTGACCGGCTGCCGCGATCCGATTTTCGAGACCATGCTCGCCACGCTCGCCGCCTTTTCCGGCGGCAAACAGGCCGCGTTGATCGGCCGGAGCGAGCGTATCGACGCGCTCAACGCCGCCTTCCTCAATGCCGCCGGCGCCAACGTGCTCGATTTCTGCGACACGCACGTGCCGACGGCGATCCATCCAACGGCGCCGCTGGCACCGGCGCTGCTGGCGCTCGCCGAGCTGCAGCGCGTCGGCGGCCGCGATCTCATTGTCGCGTTCGTGCTCGGCCAGGAAGTCGAGTGCCGGATAGGCTCGGCGATATCGCCGAGCCACTACAACAAAGGCTGGCACATTACCGCGACCTGCGGCGTGTTCGGCGCCGCCGCCGGCAGCGGCAAGCTGTTGGCGCTGACGCCGGCGCAAATGGTGTGGGCGCTGGGCTCCGCGGCGACCCAGGCCGCCGGCCTGTGCGAATGCCTTGGCACGCCCGCCAAAAGCGTCGGCGTCGGCAATGCGGCGCGCAACGGTCTCATGGCGGCGCTGTTGGCGAAAAAAGATTTTGCCGGGCCGGCCGAGCCGCTCAACGGCCGCCAGGGCTACTATCACGCGCTCGGCGAGGCGGCGAATTTGTCGGCTCTGACCGACGGCCTCGGCGAAAGCTGGGAAATCATGCCGACCTCGTACAAGCCCTACCCGTGCGGCTTCGTCGTGCATCCGGTGATCGATTGCGTGCTGGGATGGCGCCGCGAAAATCCAAAAATTCAGGTCGACAAAGTCGTGGTGACCGGCAACCCGCTGATGGCGATCCGCGCCGACCGGCCAGATATTTCCACCGGCCGGGAATCCCAGGTCAGCGTGCAGCACGCCGTCGCGGCCGTATTGACCTTCGGCAAGGCCGGCCTCGAACAGTTCACCGACGCTTGCGTCAACGATCCGGCGGTGCGGGCGCTGCGCGGCAAGGTCGAGGTGGTGCGGGATGAAAAATATTCGACCGTCGCCGCAGCGGTCGCGATCACCACCGCGGATGGCGAAACGCATTATTTGGCCGAGCACGCGGCGCGCGGCAGCGATGCCAATCCGATGAGCGACCGCGACCTCGAAGACAAGCTGCGCGATGCCGCCGCCGGCTGGAATCCGCGCCACGATATCGCGCCGCTGATTGACGCGATCTGGACTCTCGACAAGAGTCAGGACGTTTCGAGGCTTGCAGCGCTCACCGCGCCAGGCCAATGAGCGACGCCGCCGCCGCGCCGATGAAGACATACGAAGGCAAACGCACCATCGATGGTCTCGTCGTCACCGTGGACGGGCGTCCGCTTGGCGAGCATTACGAGGTCAAGCGCTTCACAAAGTTCGGTTTCGAATGGACCTACGAGGGCGACAGCCCGCACCAGCTGGCGCTGGCGATCCTGGTGGACTATCTGGGCGACAATGCCAGGGCGATCCGGCTGTCCGAGCTGTTCATGAAAGAGGTCGTCGCCAACCTCGACAATGATTGGCAGCTCACCGGCGCCGAGATCGACGCCGCGCTGGGCGGCATCGAGCGCGGCTGACACGGTTCGCCACGGCGCCACGATATGGTAGTCTTGCGGTCAACAAGAAACGGCGTGGTCGGCAACGGCCGCCCCAGGGAGACCAAGCAATGATCACGCAGCGGCAGATCGATTTCCGCAACGAATATCGCTCCCGCATCGTCGGCTGGTACAACGGCTATTTTCACATCGCGCTGATCTACGCCATGGGCGCGGCGGTGTTCACCATCTACGTCTCGCACATCCACGGCGTGACCCCGCTGGAATGGCTGACAGTGCCGCTGACCTTCATCTTCACCAACATTTTCGAATGGACGGTGCACAAATACGTCATGCACCGGCCGGTCAACATCAAGGGCCTGCGCGCGATCTATGAGCGGCACACGCTCAATCATCATCAATTCTTCAGCGACGAGGAGATGCGCTTTCGCGACGACAAGGATTGGCGCGTCACCGTGTTCCCGCCCTATGCGCTGGTCGTGTTCACCTTGATGTCGATCCCGCCCGCCGCCGTTCTCGGCCTCGTCTTTTCGCCGAATGTCGGCTGGCTGTTCATGTGCGTCACCACCGGCATGTATCTGATCTACGAGTTCATGCATTTCTGCTGCCATCTGGACGAAGGCTGGTTCGTCAAGCACTGCCCGTTCGTCAACACGCTGCGGCGCCATCACACCGCGCACCACAATGCGCGGCTGATGATGGAGGTGAACATGAATCTCACCTTCCCGATCGCCGATTGGGCGTTCGGCACTTCCGATCTCGATCGCGGCCTCATCGGCCATCTGTTCAACGGCTATTCGACGCGCCACCTCAAGGGCCGCCTGCGCGCCCGGCCGAAAGGGCCCGAAGAGGCCGCCGCCGTGCCGGTCGGGGCCAATTAGGCAAAGAAGAGCGTCGCCATGCCGACCGATGTCAAAGCGGCCGTGTCCGCCGTCGTGATCCTGGTGGCGCTCGCGCTCGCGTTCTGCAGCGGCTCGCCGATCCGGCCGGACTTCGACAAGTTCGTGCTGTTCACCGCCGTCTTCTTCGTCGTCGCCATGTGGATTTTTCCCGAAGCCGGCGGCAAGAAGGGCGTCAAGAAACACTAGTGCAGTCGCATGAGAACGGGGAAGGGAATCGATGAATAACGCGGTCAACAACAAGCGCGTGTTTTGCGTCCAGCCGCACCGGCCGCTCGGATTTGGCGAGGCGCTCGGCAAGCGCGGCGACATTCGGCTCGATATGCTGGAGCAGAAAACCCCGGATTCTGACGGGTTGGAGATTCTCGGCGCCGCCCACGCCTATCAGATGAGCTCGGCTCGCGACGAGCTGGCACGGCACTACCATGCCGGCGCCGAACTGCTGGGCCGGACGCCGAACCTGCTGATCGTCTCGACCAACGGCGCCGGCTACGACACCGTCGACATGAAGGCTTGCACCGAGAGCGGCGTGCTGGTGGTCAACCAGTCCGGCGGCAATGCCGAGGCCGTCGCCGAGCATGTCATCGGCATGATGCTGTGCCTGATCAAGCGGGTCGGCGACAGCGACCGGGCGTTGCGCGCCGGTACCTTGAAGAACCGCGCCGACTATATTGGCCGCGAGGCGTTCGGCCGCACCATCGGCATCATCGGGCTCGGCAATGTCGGGCGCCGGATTGCCGAGCTCGCCGGCACGTTGTTCAAGATGAAGGTGCTGGCCTACGATCCCTATCTCGGCGCCGACGTGCTGCGCGCGCGCGGCGCGGAAAAGGTCGAGCTCGACGAGCTCCTGCGCCGCGCCGATTTCGTCTCGATCAATTGTCCGCTGACGCCGGAGACGCGCGGCCTGATGGGCGCGCGCGAATTCGCGCTGATGCGGCCGGACGCCTATTTCATCACCACGGCGCGCGGCTCGATCCACGATGAGGCGGCGCTGGACAAGGTGCTGCACGACAAGAAGATCGCCGGCGCCGGCCTCGACGTCTGGGAAAAGGAGCCGCCGCCGGCAAGCCATCCGCTGATGAAATACGACAACGTCATGGTGACGCCGCACATGGCTGGCGTCACCCACGAGGCGCGCACCCGGATGGGCCAGATCGCCGCCGAGCAGATGCTCGACGCGCTCGACGGTAGGCCGGTGCCGCGCATCATCAACCCACAAGTGTGGCCGGCCTACGCCAAGCGCTTCGAGAAAATGTTCGGCTTCAAGCCGAGCGAGCCGCCGAACGAGCCGAATTGGCATGCGTCGGAGAAGCACGCGTGACCTTGTCGCGTGGTCAGCGGCGCGGCTGAAGGTGTAAGGATCTAAGAACGCATCGATCGGGAGGCGCCGTTGTTCCATCCGCTCAAGACTGCCGGTGTCGCCGGATTGCTGCTCGCCGCGTCGCTCGCGCACGCCGCCGCGCAGGATCACCCCTGGCTCGATGCAAAGCTGCTCGACGCCGCCAAGGCCGAAGGCGGCGAGATGACCATCTATTCCGACACCAACGAGGGCGAAGGCCTGCCGCTGTTCAAGATTTTCGAGGCGGCCACCGGCATCAAGGTCAATTACGTGCGCGGCGCCGACCCGCCGCTGATGGCGCGCATGGTGGTGGAATTCCGCGGCAACCAGAAATCCTGGGACGTGGCGCAACTCGGCACCATGGACAAGATACCGGCGCAGCTATTGGTGCCGTACGATCCGGCGGAAGCCAAGAACATTCCGCCCGAAGCGCGCGACAAGGACCGGCGCTGGTACGGTCTCTACGCCAATTACAACGCGCCGGCCTACAACACCCAGCACATCAAGGCCGACGACCTGCCGAAATCTTACGCCGATTTCGCCCAGCACAAGGACTGGGCCGGCCACGTCGCCATCGACGGCACCGACAGCGAATGGCTGTGGGCGATGGTCCAGTATTACGGCGAGGACAAAGCCACCGCCCTGATCAAGGACATCGTCGCCGCGATCCAGCCGGTCACCACCGACGGCCATCTGGCGCAGGCGCGCTCGGTCGGCTCCGGCGAATACTGGCTGTCGCTGAACAATTTCGTCAACCTGACCATGAACGTGAAACTCGCCGGCGGCCCGATCGACTATTTCCCGCTCGATCCGGTGGCGCTGACCTTCGGCGCCGTCGGCATCAGCGCCAAGGCGCCGCATCCGAACACGGCGCTCCTGGCGGCGAATTTTTTGCTGAGCCAGGAGGCCGAGACCTTCCTCGCCAAATTCGGCCGCATCCCGACCCGCGCCGACGTCGAATCCAACCCGCCCGGCATCGTCGCCGCCATCCACAAGAAGAAAGTCATCACCGTGCTGCTGACCGCCGACGAAGAGCACAAATGGCAGAAGCGCTTCGACGAATTGTTCAAGGGGCGGTGAAATTTACCTCTCCCCGCTGTGCGGGGAGAGGTCGAGCGAAGCGAGGGTGAGGGGGCCTCTCCGCGATTCTGAGCGTTACAATTTGGCGAAGGCGGCACAGAATTCCCCGTGATGCTCAGTCCAGCGGCAACGCCCCCTCATCCCAACCTTCTCCCCGCACGCGGGGAGAAGGAGCCGCGAGCGGGTAGCCTGGAGTTATTTGTGTGACCGCCATCGATCCGCCCGCGCCCCTATCGCTGGACTCCTCGCGCTCGCACCAGCCGAACCTCCTGCTCATCCTTTGCGTCGTCGTCGGCGCTTGGCTGGTGCTGGTGCCGGTCGCGGCGCTGCTAGCGACCGCGTTCACCGAAGACACCGGCTTCGGCTTCGGCGCCTTCACGCTCGACAATTTCGTCGAAGCCTATTCCTCGACGCGCATCCTGCGGCTGTTCGGCAATTCGCTGATCTACGCGCTCGGCACCGCGGTTGTGACGTTTTTCATCGGCGGCTTCGTCGCCTGGGCGGTCGAGCGCACCGACGCGCCGGGCGGCACGCTGTTTCATAATCTGGCGCTGCTGTCGTTCGCCGTTCCGGGCCTGCTCATGGCGATGGCGTGGATTTTCGTGCTCAGCCCCAATATCGGCTGGGTCAATGCGGTAGCGAAATCCGCGCTTCATCTGCGCAACGCGCCGGTCAACATCTACACCATGGCCGGCATGATCTGGGCGCTGTCGAGCCATTATTTTCCGCTCGCTTATCTCGCCATAGGCCCGGCGCTGCGCGCGCTCGACGTGCGCATGGAGGAGGCCGGCCTGATGGCCGGCGGCCGCTATTGGCACGTGTTGCCGAAGATCACGCTGCCGCTGCTGCGCCCGGCGATCCTCTCCGGCCTGCTCCTGCTCTTCATCATGGGGCTGTCGTCCTACGAGGTGCCGCGCCTGATCGGCCGGCCGGCGCGCATCGACGTCTTCACCACCGAAATCCAGAGCGCCACCGCCAGCGCGCCGCCGGAATTCGGCATCGCCAGCGCGCTGAGCCTGACTTTGCTCGTGACCTGCATCGTCGCGGTCTATTTCTATCGCCGCGCCACCCGCAACGCCGAAGCCTTCGCCACCATCACCGGCAAGGGCTATAAGCCGACCCGCATCGAGCTCGGCCGCTGGCGCTGGCCGGTGGCGGGCGCCATCGGAGTGATGTTCCTGATCGCGCTCGGCCTGCCGCTTTTTACACTGGCGTGGCAGTCGTTCTTCCGCAACCTGTCGCAGCCGTTCATGGGCTCGCCGGCACCGGCGACGCTTGAGAATTACCGTTTCATCCTCAGCTACCCGGTCTTCCTCAACGCGGTGCGCACCAGCGTCGTCGTATCCGCCATGGCTGCAAGTTTTGTCGTCGCGCTTACCTTGGTGATGGCCTGGATGGCGCGGCGCTCGGCGTCACGCTTTGCCTGGCTGCTCGATGCGTTGGCCTCGGCGCCGATCGCGATTCCGAGCGTGATCGTCGGCGCCAGCATTCTGTTTACCTATCTGGTCGTGCCGATCCCGATCTACAACACGATCTGGATCCTGTTCGTCGCCTACGTGACGCTGTGCCTGCCCTATGGCATGCGCTTTGCCTCGAGCGGCATCACGCAAATCCACCGCGAGCTGGAGGAAGCGGCGGCGGTCTCCGGCGCGACGCTCGGCCAGATTTTTGTGCGCGTGTTGTTTCCGCTGATCCTGCCGTTCCTGCTGGCGGCCTGGATCTACGTCTTCGTGCTCTCGGTGCGTGAGCTCGGCGCCTCGGTGTTCCTGGTCGGACCGGGCACCAGCGTGCTCGGCACCGTCAGCCTCACCATGTGGGAGGAGGGCGGCAGCTACGGCGCCGTCGCCGCCCTCGGCGTGCTGCAGATTTTGCCGCTGCTGGTGATCGTCTCGGGCTTGCGCTGGTTGGAGACGCGCGTGCAGAGGAGAGGGCAGGACACCTCTCCCCGCGTGCGGGGAGAGGTCGAGGGAGCGTAGCGACCGAGGATGAGGGGGCCTCTCCGCGATTCTGAGCGGCACGGTTTTGACGAAACCGCTGCAGATTTTCCCGTGACGCCGAGCCCAGCGGAGAGGCCCCCTCACCCCAACCCTCTCCCCGCAAGCGGGGAGAGGGAGGAGTGTCACCCCGTATATTCCAAAATATGCATGCCCTGGCCCCAGCGGTCGATCAGATAAAGCCGGCCGTCATCGTCCGCGCCGATATCGTTCGATTGAATCCCCGGCGTGCCGTCGGGCCGTTCCGGCACGTAGCAGCCGACCTCTTTCGGATGCAGGGGGTCGCTGACGTTCACCGCGCGCAGCCCGGCGTTGAAATAGGTCAGGAACACGATGTCCTGCCACGGCCCCTCGGCCGGCAGGTTTTCCAAAATATTGTGGGCGCCGAAGCGGCCGGGGCGGTCGTAATATTTGTCGCGGTCGGGCATGAAGGTCGCGACCGGCAGCGGGTTGGTCTCGTCGCGCGCGTCGATCACCCACATGAATTGCGCGTCCCAGTATTTTTGCTTGGCGCGCGCCTCGTCGGTGACGATGAGATAGGGCCGGTCGCCGAGCGGCCAGCAGGTGTGAGTGGAGCCCGGAAACGGCGGCGACCATTTGATGTGGCCGACGAGCTTCATGGCGCGCAGGTCGGTGCAGTCGATGATCGACATGCCGCCGCCCCACCAGGCGCAATACATGCGGTTGCCGCGGATCATCGGCGGGCCGTGCAAGGTGACCGCTTCCTCGGCCGGCATCGGATCGTTGCCGACTTCGTCGGAATCCGTCTTCATCCACGGCAGGCCCCAGATGCTGATCACCTCGGGCTTGAGCGGGTCGCGGATGTCGAGCGTCCAGATCACGCGCTTGTTCCAGCCCGGCGCGTCGTTGGGCATGAAGGCAAGCCCGCGCTTGAGATCGACGCCGAAGCGATGCGGGCCTGAGCCCGGCATGTCGTAGAAACCGATCGGCTTTGGCGCCGACGGCGTCGAGACGTCGAAGATGAAAAAGCCGGCGCGCGCGTTCTTGCCCTTGTCGCCGGCGAGCCGCTCCGAGTTCACGTAGAGCAGATCGTCGCCGACGATGCGCAGCTTGTGGCAATGGATGCCGGGCGGCGCGCGGAATTCGCCGACCTTTTTCGGCGCCCTCGGATCGCGCACGTCGTGCACGGTAAATCCTTCGGGCCCGTTATAGCTCGAGCCGCCGACCGCGCCGACATAGGCGTGGCCTTTGTGGATTTGCACGAGGCTGCCGCCGCCCCAGGCCGCCGAGGCATCGTGACCAAGGAGTCGAAAATTTTTTGCTTCTTCGGGGGTGGTGGCAGGCATGCGTGCTCCTGACGTGGCCTCCCTCTCCCCGCGTGCGGGGAGAGGGAGGGGTGAGGGGGCCTCTCCGCTGGGCTCAGAGTATATCCGCAAAGCTCAGACTCGCGGTAACGCCCCCTCACCCTCGCTTCGCTCGACCTCTCCCCGCACGCGGGGAGAGGTAGTTTTATTTCACGAGCGTCATGGCGCGATCATAATAGGAAAGATCGATGTAGCGTTGCGGATCGGACGGTGCGCCGCCTTCGACTTCGGCGCGCAGCGCCAGTACGTTCTTGAAGCCGGCCAGGTCGAAAGCGGCATCGCGGGCGAAGCCGAAGCCGGGCTCGGCCATCAGCGTCAGACTCTTTTCGGCGACATCCTGCGGCAGCTTGAGCTTGTCGACCAGAATGGCCGCGGCCTCGGCGTGGTTCTTCGCATCGAGCGACCAGCGCAGCGCCTCGACGAAGGCGGCGAGATAATTCTCCAGCACCGCCGCATTGTCGCGCGCCCAGGCGCGGCGCACGAAGGCGCCGCCGGCCTGATAGGGGCCGAGCATGTCGGTGGTGCGGCCCAGGCTGCGCAGGCCCTTGGCTGCGGCTTGCAGCGAATAGGGCAGGTTGAGGATGGCGCCGGCATTGGTCTTGTCGTCGAACAACGCTTTGAGGCGGCGCTGGCCGTTGCCGACCGGATTGAGCGAATAATCGGCGCCGTCCCGCAGCCCGTGCTGGCCCAAAATTTTCCTCGCCTGCAGTGCATAGGCCGTGTTGGTGGCATCGACGACGATGGCCTTGCCGCGGATATCGGAGAAATCCTTGATCGTGTCCTGGACATAGAACTCGTTGGTGCCGCTGTCGCCGCCGGAGACGATAACGATATCGACCTTGGCGACGTCGATCATGGCGACCGCGTTGTCGACCGCCGAATGCACGATGTCGACCGTGCCATCGGCGAGCCCCTGGCGCTGGCGCTCCGAGCTTTCGGTGAATTCGAGTGCGACCTGCAAGCCGCGCCGGGCGAAGAAGCCGCGATCGACCGCCACGTAGAACGGCAGCGAGCGCGCGGTGGGGAAGGTGTTGACGTGCAGCAAGGTCGGCTCCGCGGCGTGTGCTGTTGCGGCGAGCATGCAGAGGCAGGCGGTCGCCGCGGCAACGCAGAAAGATTTTGCAGACGTGGCAGTGATTTGCATTAAGCTCGACCGTCCAATCCGTCATGCCCGGCCTTGTGCCGGGCATCCACGTCTTCCCGCGCGGAGATTAAAGGCGTGGATGGCCGGGACAAGCCCGGCCATGACGAAAGTGACGAGGCGTGAAAACTTGGTCGATCGCATAGAATCGATGCCCCTGAGCGCGGCGCCTGCGGAGATTTTCGGCCACCCGCGCGGCCTCACCTTCCTGTTCACCACCGAGATGTGGGAGCGCTTCTCGTATTACGGCATGCGCTCGTTGCTCGTGCTCTATATGACAAAATACCTGCTGCTGCCCGAGCATTCGGGCGACGTGCGCGGCTTGTTGACGGTGAAGAGCGCGCTCGAAGGCATTTTCGGCCCGCTCGACGTGCAGCCGCTGTCGTCGCAGATCTGGGGCTTTTACACCGCGCTCGTGTATTTCACGCCGATCTTCGGCGGGCTGTTGGCCGACCGCGTGCTCGGCCAGCGCCGCACCGTCGTCATCGGCGCAATCCTGATGGCGATCGGCCATTTCATGATGGCGTTCGAGCCGCTGTTCCTGTTCGCGCTGCTTTCGCTCATCCTCGGCAACGGCGCGTTCAAGCCGAATATTTCGACGCAGGTCGGCGGCCTTTATGCGCCCGGCGATCACCGCCGCGACCGCGCTTATTCGATCTTCTATGTAGGCATCAATATCGGCGCCTTCCTGGCGCCGCTCATCTGCGGCACGCTGGGCGAGAAGGTCGGCTGGCATTACGGCTTCGCCACCGCCGGCGTCGGCATGTGCATCGGGCTTGCGATCTATCTCTACGCGCAATCTTTGTTGCCACCCGACGAGCTGCACAAGGCGCGCGCCGCCCATGTCGAGAGGAAGCCGCTCGACCGCGACGAATGGCGCGCGGTCGTGGCGCTGCTGGTGCTGTTCGTGCCCAACACATTGTTCTGGGCGACCTACGATCAGATGGGCAACACCACCGTGCTGTGGGCCGACGCCAACACCGACCGTACGCTTTCCCTGTTCGGCCTCAGCGGACAAATTCCGACCACGTGGTTTCTTGCCTTCAATCCGTTCCTGATCTTCGCCTTCACGCCGTTCGTCGTGGCGCTGTGGGCGCGGCAGGCGGCGCGGGGCACGGAGCCTTCGACCATCAGCAAAATGGCGCTGGGCTGTTTCGGCGTCACCGTGGCGAACCTGATCATGCTGCTGATCGCGTTGTATGCAGACGGCGGCAAGGCGAGTTGGGTCTGGCTGCTCGGTTATTACGTCACCATCACGCTCGGCGAGCTTTATCTATCGCCGGTCGGGCTGTCGCTGGTGACCAAGGTGGCGCCGGCGCGCATTCTTTCCATGATGATGGGCGTGTGGCTGGCAACCAGTTTTTCGGGCGGCTTCCTCGCCGGCTGGCTCGGCAGTTTCTGGAGCCGGATGGAGAAGCCGCATTTCTTCCTGATGATCGCCGCCATCTCCGCGCTGGCCGGGGTCATTATTTTTCTCTGCCGCTGGCCGCTGCGCGGGGCACTGCGGGAATAAAAATAACCTCTCCCCGCCGCGCGGGGAGAGGTCGAGTGAGCGAAGCGAACGAGGGTGAGGGGGCCTCTCCGCGATTCTGAGCCCAGCGGAGACGCCCCCTCATCCCAACCTTCTCCCCGCACGCGGGGAGAAGGAGCCGCGAGCGGCGACGCGGAGGCGGTTACGACAGCAGCGCCTTCATCTTCTCCTGGTTGATGCCTTTCACCAACTGATCGACCAAGCCGCCGAGCGGCACCGCGACCTTTGCGGCCTGCGCCAGCTCCAGCGCAGTGTCCATGTCCTTCTCGGCCCATTTACCGGTGCTCTTGCCCCAGCGCGACAGCGACCAGTTGGCGCCCGAGCCGTGGCCGAGCGCGGTGACGAGTTTTGGAATGTCCATGCCGAGCTGCTTGGCCAGGGTCAGCGCTTCGAAATTCACCACCATGGTCGCCCACAGCAGCATGTTGTTGATCATCTTGGCGATCTGGCCGGAGCCGATATCGCCGAGATGGAGCACGTCGCGGCCAAAGGTTTGCAGCACCGGGCGGGCGCGTTCGAGCCAGCGTTCCTCGCCGCCGACATAGATGGTGCAGGTGCCGTTGTCGGCCGCTTCCTGGCCGAGCACGACGGGCGTATCGAGCACGCCGATGTTTTTTGCCGCGGCGAGCGCGGCGAGGCGCCGGCAGGTTTCCGGCGCCACCGAGCTGGCGATGCAGATCACCGAGCCGGGCGCCAGTGCGTCGATCAAGCCCGAGTGCTCAACGACGGCCCCGACCTGTTCGTCGGTCGCCACCATGACGACCACGACTTCGGCGAATTTGCCGATTTCCGCAGGCGAGCCGCGATGCTTGATGCCAGCGTTCTCGGCCCGCCGCACCGCGTCGGCGTCGATATCGTAGCCGGCAACGTCAAAGCCCAAGCGCTGCATATGCCGGGCGAATTGCAACCCCATGGCGCCGAGCCCGATCATGCCGGTGCGCTTTACTGCGTTTGCTTGGTTCATGTTATTTGCTCCGCTTTCTTGCCGTCGCCGCCGCATCGACGGCGCTTTCGTCCGCCGTCAGCACCACGCGGTAATCGCGCTCGGCCGCTTCCGCCGACACATAACCTTCGCGCACGTCGGCGAGTACGTGCTCCGCCGGCCGCGACAGGGGATCGCCGTAGCCGCCGCCGCCGGGCGTATCGAGGCGAAAAATGTCGCCCTGTTGCAGCGGATAGTCGGCGTAGCGCGTCGGCAGGCGCTTGGCCCGGTCGCTGCCCGGATTGATCCAGATGTCGCCGGGCCGGCCGGTGCCGCCGCCGGCGGCGCCGTTCGGCGGGATGACGTGCTTCATCGAGCGGATCGAGAACCGCGCGTCGGCGAGGTTGAGATATTCGCGGCAGATGCCGAGCCCGCCGCGATACGTTCCGGCGCCGCCGGAATCGCGGATGAGCTCGAAGCGCAGCACGCGGGTCGGAAATTCGCTTTCGATGATCTCGATCGGCGCGATGCGGGCATTGCTCTGGTTGACGGTGATAGCGCTCGCCCCGTCCTTGGTGGCGCGGGCGCCGCCGCCGCCGGCGATGATCTCGTATTGCACGTAGCCCTTGCCGGCGGAGGTCGAGCGCCCGCCGATGATGATCGAGCGGCTGCCGCTGCCGTCGGCGCGCACCTTTCCGGGCACGATCGGGCCGAGCGCCGCGAACAGCGCGTCGACCAGCGCATGCACGGTCGGATTATAGGTGTTGACCGGCGCCGGAAAGCGCGGATTGAGCACGCTGCCGTCGCGCGCGGTGATGGTGAAAGCGCGCAACAGCCCACTCGACACATACAGGTGCGGGTCGATCAGCGAGATCAGCGCATAGGCGCAGGCCGCCTGCACCAGCGGCGGGCGGATGTTCGCCGGGCCCTGGGTCTGGTCGGCCGAGCCGGAAAAATCGAAATGCAGCCGGTCGCCCTTTTTCTCGGCGACCACGTGGATGCGGACGGGCTCTTCCAGCGTAATGCCGTCGTCGTCGACGAAGCGCTCGGCTTCATAGCGGCCGTCGGCCCATTCGGCGATTGCCGCGCGCACCCGCGCCTCGCCGATCTCGAACAGCCGCGCAAAGCTCGCCAGCACTTTGTCCTGGCCGTATTTGGCGACCAGCTCCTGCAGCCGCCGTTCGCCGAGCCGGTCGGCGCCGAGCTGGCCGCGGATATCGCCGATCACCAGTTCCGGCGTGCGGCTGTTGGCGGCGATGATGCGCTCGATATCGGTGTTCTGCGCGAAAGCGCGCTGATAGCGCACCGCCGGCAGATGCAGGCCCTCGTTGAAAATCTCGCGCGCCTGGCCGGAGCAACTGCCCGGCACCGGGCCGCCGATGTCGCCCTTGTGGGCGATCGAGCCGCAAAAGCCGAACAGCGCGCCGCCGACGAAGACCGGCGTGATCACCGCCATGTCCGGCGCGTGCGGGCTGCCGCCCTCATAGGGATGGTTGATCAGGAAGGCGTCGCCATCGGCGATGGCGTCGCCGTAGGTGCGGAGCACTGCGGCGCAGCACGCCGGAAAGGCGCCGATATGCAGCGGCAGCACCACGTGCTGGGCGACCACGTCGCCCTGCGCATTCATCAGCGCGCAGGAGGCATCCTGCGACTCGCGCACGATGGTCGAGAAGCCGGTACGGAACAGCGAGTTCTGCATCTCCTGCACGATGCCGGAGAGGCTCGCCTTGATGACTTCAAGATCGACGGCGTCGATGGGCATTACTCACCTCCTCCGCTCGCGACTCCCTCTCCCCGCGTGCGGGGAGAGGGTGGGGTGAGGGGGCCTCTCCGCTGGGCACAGACTTGCGGCGCTCAGAATCGCGGAGAGGCCCCCTCACCCTCGTTCGCTTCGCTCACTCGACCTCTCCCCGCACGCGGGGAGAGGTTAGATCAGTCACGATCAAGTTCTTCCATGCGTCGACGCGGGCGATCTGGCCGGCGCAGATCACGGTGGTGCAGTCGAATTGATCGAGAATCGCCGGCCCGCGCAGAGTCAGCCCGACATCGAGCTTTTCGCGCTGATAGACCGGACATGACACCGCCGCGCCGTCGAAACGCACCTGGCGGGTTTCGATCAACGCATCGGCCAGCGAACGGCCTTCCGGCTTGAATTTCGGCATGGCGACCGGCGGCACGATGCCGACGCCGCGCACGCGGTAAGATACGACCTCGACCGGCTCCTCGGGCGCCATGTGGCCGAACAGGGCTTTGTGCTCGGCATCAAAGGTTTTGCGCAGCGCGTCGAGCGCCGTCGTTTGCTCCGTCGTGCAGGCCATCGTCACTTCGTAGCCTTGGCCGGCATAACGCAGATCGAGCGCGCGTTCGATGCGGATGTCATTGTCGGAAAAACCATCGCGGCGCAGGTCGTCGCGCGCTTGCGTTTCCAATTGCGCGAATACGGTGTCGGCGTCGCCGGGCGACAGCGCGCTGATCGGGGTCATCCGCGAGCGGATATAGTCGTGTTTGACGTCGGACATCAGCAAGCCGAGCGCCGAGAAAACACCCGGATAGAGCGGCACGATCACGCCGGCCATGCCGAGATCGCGCGCCATGCGCGCGGCATGCACCGGGCCGGCGCCGCCGAAGGCGAGCAGCATGAAATCGCGCAAGTCGTGGCCGCGCATGGTGGAGATGGCCTTGATCGCCTCCTCCATCTTCACCTCGATGATGCGCACGATGCCTTCGGCCGCGGCGGTGACGTCGAGGCCTAGAGTCTTTGCCACGCGCGCCACGGCGTCATCCGCCTTGGCGCGGTCGAGCACCATTCGGCCGCCGAGGAAATTGCCGGCGCTGAGATAGCCGAGCACGAGATTGCAGTCGGTGATGGTCGCCGCCTCGCCGCCGCGGCCGTAGCAGGCCGGCCCCGGCACCGCGCCGGCGCTGTGCGGGCCGACTTCGAGCGCGCCGAAGCGATCCGCCTTGGCGATGGTGCCGCCGCCGGCGCTCACCGTGTTGATGTCCATCATCGGCACGGCGATGTCGCGGCCTTCGATCTTGCCGCGGCTGGCAAAAGTCCCCCGGCCGTCCTTGATCAGCGCCACATCGCAGGAGGTGCCGCCCATGTCGAAGGTGATGATGTTTGCGAAGCCGGTCATGGCGCAGGCGGCGACGCCCGCGGTGACGCCGCCGGCCGGCCCCGACAGCACCGTGGTCACGGCGGTGCGTGCGGCCGCGGGGAACGTCGACATGCCGCCGTTCGACTGCATGATGTATTTCTGCCGCGTGGTGACGCCGACGCCGGTCAAGCGGTGGTCGAGGTTCTCCACATAGCGCTTGAGGATCGGCTGCAGGTAGGCGTTGATGACCGTCGTGCTCAGCCGGTAGTACTCTCGGATCTGCGGCAGGATTTCGCTGGAGAGCGAAATATCGCAGCCCGGCATTTCCTCGCGGGCAATTTCGCGCACCCGCGCCTCGTGCGCGGGATGAAGAAATGAAAACAACAGGCACACCGCGAGCGCTTCGATGTTTTGCGCTTCGAGCCCGCGCAAGGTTTTGCGCAATGCGGCCTCGTCGAGCGGCACCAGCACGTCGCCGCGGAAATCGACGCGCTCCTTGACCTCGCCGGTCAGGCTCTGCGGCACCAGCATTGTCGGCTTGTCGTACATGACGTCGAAGATCGCGGTGCCGTAGGGCCGCGCCTGCTCGGCGACTTCGTAGATGCCGCGAAAACCTTCGGTGACCAGCAGGCCGGTCTTGACGCCCTTGCCCTCGAGCAGCGCGTTGGTGCCAACCGTGGTGCCGTGACAGAAGTAACCGACGTCGGCCGCGGCCACGGCTTGCTCGATCAGCGCTTCGACGCCCTGCAGGATGGCGCGTGACGGGTCATCCGGCGTCGAGGGGATTTTGCCGACCGCAACCGCGCCGGTGTCCTCGTTGAGATAGACGAAATCCGAGAACGTCCCACCCGTATCGACCGCAACCCGGTAGCGAGGCATTCGTCGGCATCTCTCACAACGTCATTCCGGGATGCGGGCGAAGCCCGCAGGCCCGGAATCCATATTCACAGGTCGTGAGGTTTTATGAAAGGCCGACGCGTTCCCCCGTAGCACTGTGGCTATGGATTCCGGGCTCGCGCTTCGCGCGCCCCGGAATGACGGACGTCAGTGCATCGCCGCCGCGGCGGCCTCGGGATTTTCCATGTGCGCGATCGAGTTCTTGACCGCCTTCTGCACCTTCTCGAAGGCGCGCACCTCGATCTGGCGCACCCGCTCGCGCGACACGCCGAACTCGTCGGCGAGCTCTTCGAGCGTGATCGGATCGTCGGCGAGCCGGCGCGCCTCGAAGATGCGGCGTTCGCGATCGTTGAGCACGGTAAGTGCCTCGCCCAAGGCCTTGTGGCGGTTATTCGACTGCTCGGATTCGGCGAGCCGGCTCTCCTGGCTGGCGCTGTCGTCGACCAGCCAATCCATCCATTCGCCGGAATCGCCGTCCTCGCGGATCGGCGCGTTGAGCGAGGCATCGCCGCCGAGCCGGCGGTTCATGTCGATGACGTCCTGCTCGGTGACGCCCAGGCGCTTGGCGATCAGCTTGACCTGATCGGGCCGCATGTCGCCCTCGTCGAGCGCCGAGATGCGGCTCTTGGCCTTGCGCAGGTTGAAGAACAGCTTCTTCTGGTTGGCGGTGGTGCCCATCTTCACCAGCGACCACGAGCGCAGGATGTATTCCTGGATCGCCGCCTTGATCCACCACATGGCGTAGGTCGCGAGCCTAAATCCCTTGTCGGGCTCGAAACGCTTGACCGCCTGCATCAGCCCGACATTGCCCTCGGAGATCACTTCCGAGATCGGCAGCCCATAGCCGCGATAGCCCATGGCGATCTTGGCGACGAGGCGGAGATGGCTGGTGACGAGCCTATGCGCCGCATCGCGGTCGCCGTGCTCCCGCCAACGCTTCGCCAGCATGAATTCTTCCTGCGGTTCCAGCATCGGGAACCGCCTGATCTCTTCCAGATACCGGGTGAGACCGGTTTCGCCCGATAAAATGGGCAGTGCAGCAGTTTGGGCCATGACAGCGCCCTCCATCTTCAGGCCCCCGCGGTGCGGCGGGCCAATGACACCGTCGCTCCCCGAGCCGACGGCGCCAGTTCCATTATTTCATTTCGCAGTTGCAGCATACACGGTCGAATCGGCCGGATGGAAGTAAAGCCGGCGCGACGCAGCCGTGATCCTCTTCGATCGGCGGGAAATTACGCATTACGAGCAAACCGTTACGTCTTTCCCCGACAGTTTATCCCCGGTCTCCGCGATGGGCGGCCAGGGCAATACGCAAACGGCTAAGGTCAGGTGGTAGTTCCGACCGGAAAGTGAGGATTTCCCCGGTCGAAGGGTGTTTCACCTTCAATATATGGGCATGGAGCGCCTGCCTGCCAAGGGTATCGAGCGCGGTCTGGGCCTCGGGGGGCAAAAGGGCGGTTTTGGTGCGGAATCCACCGCCGTAGACTTGGTCGCCCATGACCGGATGGCCGATCGAGGCCAAATGGACCCGGATCTGGTGGGTCCGGCCGGTTTCCAGCCGGCAGGCCAGGAGGCTCGCCACCGCCGTTTCGGGCTGCTTTCCGCCCTTGCCGGCGCGCCGGGAGGCAGGCTTGCCCGCATAAAAACGCTCCAGCACCTGCCAATGGGTGATCGCGTCCCTGCCGCCTTGGCGGACCGCCATGCGGTCGCGCGCCTTGGAATGGCGGTCGAGCGGCTTGTCGATCGTGCCATGGGGCCGATCGGGAGCGCCCCAGACCAAGGCCAGATAGCTCCTCTCGAACGGCTCGCCGCTTTGGCCGTGGTCGGCGAATTGCGCCGCCAGCGCCTGGTGCGCGCGATCGTTCTTCGCCACCACCATGACGCCGGTGGTGTCCTTGTCGAGGCGATGGACGATGCCGGGGCGGCGCTCGCCGCCGATGCCGGAGAGGCTGTCGCCGCAATGGGCGATCAGCGCGTTGACCAGGGTGCCGGTCCAGTTGCCGGCGGCGGGATGAACGACCAGGTTGCGGGGTTTATCGATGACGATGATGTCGTCGTCCTCGTAGATCACGCGGAGCGGGATGGCCTCGGCGGCGGGCTTGGCCGGCTCCGCTGGCGGCACGTCGACCGCGATCGCGGCGCCGGAATTGACCCGGTGATTGGGATCGCGGATCGTGTGGCCGTCGAGCGTCACGGCGCCGGCTTCGATCAGCGCCTTGAGCCGCGACCGGGACAGTTCGGCGACATGGCGGGCGAGCACGCGGTCGAGCCGTTCGCCGGCTTCCGCCGCCGCGACCACGAGCGATTTCTGCGTCACAGTGACGGCCATGGCTCAACTATCTCATAACAACGTATCCGGTAGCCCGGCCAACGCCGAAGCGGAAGCCTTGGTGGCGCGGGCGCGGCTGATGATGATCATATCCGCCGTCACCACCTTGGTCGCAGTCGCCGCCGTCGTCAGCGTGATCGGCTACCGCCTCTTCAACGGCGCCGGTGCCCCCGGCGCCGACGGCATCATCGGCCTGCCGAAGGGCGCGCGGGTGATCTCGACGGTGGCCTCGGGCGGCCACGTCGCAGTGCTCATCGACATCGGCGGCACGAGCGAATTGCGGACCTTCGATATCAAGACCTTGAAGCAAACCGGCCGGCTGCGCTTCGCCACCGAGCCGTGATCGGAGCGCCGCCCGCCGACGCGCTTGCATGGCCGTGCCTTCGCGGTTATTTCGAGGTCAGGCTCCCTTCGTCTAGCGGTCTAGGACGCGGCCCTCTCAAGGCTGAAACAGGGGTTCGATTCCCCTAGGGAGCGCCATGCGGCTCAGATCAGTCGCATAATTGCGTGCCAGGATCAGAGCCTGATTGATGGCATGAAAACCAGCGCTTGACGACGACGCGGCATCGCAACCTGCTTTGCTTGTCTCATGTGGCTGCAGTAAGGACTTGGCATGGGACGAGCCGAAGAACTCTTTATCCGCATCAAGGAAGGTGGTGCGGCCGAAGTTCACGCCATGATTGCCGGCAAGGTCGTGGAGGAACTGTTCCTTGACTACAAACGATCATCTACATCGCTCCCAGGCGCAAAGCTGAGTGATGAAGATAGAAAAAATCTGGCCAAGGCAATTGCGGGCTTCGGCAACTCTGAGGGCGGAGTTATTGTGTGGGGTGTCGATTGCCGTCAAACTAAGGATGGCGACATTCCGACAAAGCCAGTTCCAATCAGCCACCCGTTGGCACTGAAAACCTTGTTCGATGGTGCCATTGGTGGTCTCACCTTGCCCGCTCACTCAGCAGTAGAAAACATTTCGCTGATAGATGAGCCCAGTACAGATGGGTTCGTCATCACGTACGTGCCGACTGGATTACACGTTCCTTATCAAACGCTTTATCCAAAGCAGGATTACTACATTCGGGTAGGATCAGGGTTTCAGCCAACGCCGCACACCGTTCTGGCTGGAATGTTCGGACGTGCGCCGCAGCCAAACGTGGCTCCCCTCATCACATTTCAGAGCGGAGAGACGGTTCAGAATGTCCCACAGGCGATGCGCATCAATATGTTTGTTCACTTGCTCAACAATGGCAGAGGGCTTGCCGAAGACATCTTTTGTACGATGGAAGATGCTCTGCCGGTCGGAAGTAATTTGTCTTTTGCCTTCCACGCGGAGAACCGCAGATGGACTTCGAGGAGAGAGGGGAGAAACTGCACTACGCTTACACTTCCTGTAGGGACGATCCTTCCACCTGGCACCGAACTCGTCGCGTTAACAATCACGATGACGGTGGACAGGGCCGGCAAGGGTAATCACTCGTTCACCGTATCCTCAGGCTCCAGAAACGGACCGGGAGCGGCAGTATCTATTACGTTTCCCGGCCGCGTTATCGACGGTGCGTTTGCGCACTACACTCGCCGTTACGACGATGCAGCTAGCAGGCAGGCTGCGGAGCGCGAATACGTAGAACCACTGAAGGCTTGTCTGCCTCGCCATTCGTAGGTGCAGCTATGGCTGACGTATCGTCCGCCTCTGCGGTACCGACCACCGTCACGGCGTTAGCCAGCGAAGTACTTCAGCGCCAAATAGAAAACGAGGTTGGACGCGACGCCAAGAGCTAGGGTAAGGACAATCCATGCTGCGAGCCGATACCAACTCTTTTCCAGCGCTCTCAAATAAGCATCTCGACTGGTTATCGCCCTTGGCGTCAACAAGACGAAGCTTCTAAATGGCTGAAGTGCCGCGTCAGACACGGTAACGCCCAGTGCGATTGATCCAATGATCGTGGCAACAAAGACAACTAATAGGAGGAGTGAAAATCGCGTCCAGACACCTGACGCGACTATCTCAGTTAAGCTGTTTAGCTGTCGCGCGACGACTTCCAGGGAGATGGGTGCTTCAGCTTTCGGCATTCTCTCCATGGTCTTAGCAGCAAACTGAATAGTGAGGCGGTAGCCAAGCAACATGCAAATGAGCAGCGCAACCGCCGCTGAGCCAAAGCCGATGACGCCAGAAAACCTGTTCGAAAACTGTCGTGCCTTAGTGACCGTCTTCTGCAATAGCTGAAGGTGACCTCTAATAAGGCTCTCGATGTCGGTTCCCCAAGTTCTGTCTGTATGTTCGATCCGAAGGTTCATGCCGCCTCCAGGCCAATCCTCATAGGCCTGTTCCAGCCAGCGAACCCGTTCGTCAAAGATGAAGTGACGCCTACCTACGCCGCTGCCAAATGTAATTTGAATGACCTGCTTCTCCGGAAATGCTTTCAATGGAAACTTGATCAGGTACGTCCACGAAAGATGCAGGGCGACTGATGTAAGGGGCTTCACTTCATTGTATGACAAAAAATCGTACAATGAGTTTAGTAGGACAGAACTGTTGTTATCGTACGCAATTCTCGCAGTAAATTGGACGAGTGTTGCTTCATTCTGTGAGGAAATCCGCTGATCAATCAGGTGGCAGAGTGTTTCAACATCCTGTCTCGCGACCTCGAATGGTCCACCAAGAAAACCTTCGATGGTCTGGGGGCGACCAAGCAACCCCGCGATAAAATCTCGAAACTGATCCGGCGGGCAGGGCAGCACGACCGTCGGCACCCCGCCTTCGCCTTCGGTTGAGATGTGGCTCTTTCCCTGTTCTGTGCTCACAGCATCATCATTCGCTTTTTGGTGGAAGCACCTCGTAATCCCAGGCATGGTTAGTGTGCAAGAACGGATTGCCGCCCTCTCGGTCTGTGAGCTTCGCGTACACGCGAAAGCGTGTGCCGATAGGATGCGCTCGCCTCACTGACCTTGGAAACCTAACGTGCATCGTCTGCGGAAACTGTTCACCCTCCACGGGCCGAACATGAATGTCGCCGTGGAGCCCCGAGCCGCCGACGCGGTACGTCTCGACTATGATCGTGTAGTAGGGCTCTTCCGGCCTACCCATGAGGCCCCCCATTGAGTACAGCTTACAAGAGTGCGGCCTTCGTTTTCAACCGACGTTAGCGCATGTGTGCGGAAGCTTGAGGGGTGGTGCATTTTGGTGGTATCACTCTGCACGCAGGTGATGTGATTTCCTTCGGGTTTATCGGCTTTTCTCAAGGCGACCTCTGTTTCCCCTAGGGAGCGCCATGCGGCCATCTATGCTCGCAATATATCCAATCACGCCGACAACGGCTCGCTCTCTGGCCTGACTCTCACTTACGCGCGCGCAAATCCTGAAATGCGTCGTCAAGTCGCGCAAGTGCTTCCTCGAGAATCGGGCGCGGCGTGGCAAAATTGAAGCGCAGCCAGGTTTCTCCGCCGGGTCCAAACTGCTCGCCGGGGCTGGCGAAGATGCGGGCGCGCTTTTTGACTCTGTCGGCAACCTCTTTGGGCGCCAAATCGGTTCGGGAAAAATCGACCCAGGCGAGATAGGTGGCGTCGAGACGCATCGAGCGTGCGCCGGGAACTGCGGCCTCAATGCGCCCATCGAATAGGTCGCGGCTCTTGGCAAGATAAGGCAGCAAGTGATCGAGCCACATTTCACCTGTCCGCCAAGCCGCCTCGGTCGCGATCATGCCGAACCTGTTGTAGGAACCAAGGCCGCTCGCCGCAATGCGCGCATCGAGCTTGTGCTTCAACGCGGCATTGGAGGTGAAGCACGCGCCGACGTGCGCGCCAGCCAGATTGAAGGTCTTCGTCGCGGCGACGCAGGTGATCAGACGATCCGCGACCTCGGGCGCGGCAGTGATTGTCGGCGTGTGCTTCGCACCGTCGAAGACGAGATCGCAATGGATCTCGTCGGATACCAAGATCAAGTCATGCTCGACGCATAATGCTGCCAGCGCGCGAAGTTCGGCGGGCGACCAGACGGTGCCGCCGGGATTGTGCGGGCTGCAGAGGAATACGACTTTCGTTCGCGGCGTCAGCTTGGCGCGTAGCGCATCGAGATCCATCGCGTAGCGCCCATCGGTCTCGACCAGTTGCGCATCGAGAATGCGCCGTTCATTGGCAACGATTATCCTGCGAAATGCGTGATAGGCCGGCGGAAAGACGACGACTTCGTCGCCGGGCGTGCTCACAGCCTGAAGGATGAGACCGAGCCCGGAAACAATCCCGGGCGTCGGGCTCACCCAACCTGGGTCTACCCGCAGGCCGTGGCGGCGCGCCATCCAATCTGCCAGCGCGGCTGCCCAGCTGCCGGTGTCTGCGTAATAGCCGTGGACAGCGCGTTGAATCTCGGCGGTCAGGGCCGACGTCACTCCTGGCGGCGCGGCGAAATCCATGTCCGCCACCCACATCGCAATCGCATCGGGCGACTCGATGCCCGAGAGGCGAGCGATATGGTCCCACTTGGAAGCGTGCGTGCCGCGGCGCTCGATGATGCGGTCGAAATCGAACATGAGACTTCGGCTCCTGAAGCTTGGCATGAACGCCCAATTTGCGCCGGCTTGTCCAGCACGACGCGGGGTCCGCATATCGCTAGGGAGCGCCAAATTTTAGTCCGCTTTGATCCGCCTCAAGCTTTGGCGCGCTCCGCCTAAACTGCGGTTTGGGCATTTTTGTTGGCGCTGCGGCACTGCGGTTCATGGTCGCTCCGGCAGCGCAATACCCATTACAGCCTTGAACCGGCCCGGCAGCTCCGCTCTACTAAAGATTGTTGCTAGGATAAGCGCAATCTTAACTCTCGAACCACGAGATTGGGAGAATGCCATGAGCGCGCCAAACATCACAGTCGTCGTTGAGCCATCCGATGATGGAATGACGGTTTTCTATGAACCGACCGCGCCCGAGAGCGCGAACGGCCAGTCGGCCGGCGTCCTGTGCCTGATGCTCGCGATCACCAACAACGGCAGCCAGCCGATTCACCTGAACGAAGTGACGCTGAGCTTTCCCGCATCTTCCGGGGTGCCTACGGCGACAATCAAGGTACCGACGAACTACGTGCCGCCCACGGGGACGGGCGTCGATATTCCTCCGGGAGGCACGATGCCCTGGTACTTTCTCCGCGAGAGCTTCGAGAACGACACCGTCGTGCTGCCGCAAGCGGCGCCGGGGTCGATGACGCTGAGCTTGTTTTTCGACGGCTTCACGTCGCCGTGGACCGCGAACAAGACGTTGGCGCCGGCGCAGAACCCGGTGACCGGCAACGCTTATCTCTATCCCGCGCAAACCGACGACCTGCTCGCCGGCGAGTTCTGGCAAGCCTCGAGCAATACCCACGGCACCGGCGCGTTCGGCAGTCAGCTTTTTGCTTACGACATGAACGTGCTCGCCTGGGACAGCACGATCAACGCGATCAACCGGCTGCTGCCCGGAAAGAACGGCGACAACAACGCGGATTATCGGGTCTGGGGCAAGAAGCTCCACGCCATGGCGGACGGCACGGTTCTGCAATTCGTCAACGATTGTCCCAACAACGTGCCGCCGCTGGCGAGCTTGTACAACGGCGATCCGAAGCACGATCAGCCTCTAACCGATGCGCAGACGGCCAAATATTGGGGCGCCTATGACGCGGCCCATGGCGGCGCCGGCGTGGCGCATGCGGGCGCCGGCAATCACTTCTACATCCAGCATGGCAACCAGGTCGCGCTCTATGCCCATATGCAGAAGGGCACGCTCAATGCCAATCTCTTGAGCGTCGGTGCGACGGTGAAGGCCGGCGATTTTCTCGGTCTGGCGGGCAATGCCGGCAGCTCGTCCGAGCCGCATACGCACATCCATGTCGTCAAGGGGACGCAACCGGAGACCGGGCCGCTGCGCCCGCTGCTATTCCGCAACATGTTCGCGATCGAATCCTCCAGTTTGAACCTGCCCGGCATTGCCGGTCCTTGGTCACGGCTGAACGTTCAGGGTCCGCCGCTCGGCGTGACCAATGTTCCCATCTTGATCTGGCCGCTCGGCCGCAATCCGCAATGGAACGGCTGGGAAGATCTGGGCGGCCCGATCAAGGCGCCGCCGGCGGTGTCGTCGTGGGCCGCCAATCGGTTGGACGTCTTCGCCGCGGCTGCGGACGGCAAGCTGAACCACAAATGGTGGGACGGCGCGAAATGGCATGACTGGCAGACGCTGGGCGGCACGTTCCAGGGCGGCCCCGCGGCGGTGTCGCGGCAATCAAATCGGATCGACGTCTTCGTCCAGGGCAACGACAATCATCTGGGTCACAGGTGGTGGGACGGCAGCGCCTGGCAAGGCTGGGAGGATTTAGGCGGCGCCCTCACCTCGGCGCCGGCCGTGGCGTCATGGGCGGCAAACCGGCTCGACGTGTTCGCCGCCGGATCTGACGGCAATCTCAAGCACAAATGGTGGGACGGCGCGGCGTGGCACGATTGGCAGAATATCGGCGGCACGTTCAAGGGCGCGCCGGCGGCCGTGTCGTGGGGGCCGAACCGGATCGATGTTTTCGTCCGTGGAATGGACGATCATCTCGGCCACAGATGGTGGAACGGCAGCCAATGGAGCAACTGGCAGGACCTCGGCGGGCCGATCGGTTCTGCACCGGCGGTCGCTGCGTGGGGATCGAATCGCCTCGACGTGTTCGCGGCCGGATCGGACGGCAATCTCCAACATAAATGGTGGGACGGCGCGAATTGGAGCGCGTGGGATTGGGTCGGCGGTTATTTCCAGGGCAACCCGGCCGCGGTGTCGTGGGGGCCGAACCGCCTCGATGTGTTTGCGTGGGGCAACACGCAGCACCTGGGACATCTTTGGATGGGGTAGGAGGTCGAGCGCGCAGCGGCGCGCGCGACGTCAACCCGCAGCCGGCGAGGTCAGGGCCGGACCGAGCCAATAGCGGCCGCGCACCAGCGAGGCGCGCGCGGCGCGGGCATCGAGCGCGGTCCGCAACAGCGCCGGCACGTCGCGCGGCCTTTTCAACACCGCGCGGACCATGGCGGCGATATCGGTGGTGCCGTTCGCACGCATCGCGGCGATCGCCGACGCCGGCAGCGCGCGCTTTGCCGGATCGGTGATGACCCTGATGGCGGCGAACGGGATTTCATGGGCGTGCCCCACGGCGGCGACGATGTGCGATTCCATGTCGACGGCGATGGCGCCGGTCTTGGCGTAGAGCTCGCGTTTGTCGCGCGGGTGAGCGACCGGGGCGGAAACGCCCAACAACGCGCCGGAGACGGCTCCCGGGATGGTCCGCAATAGCTTCTCCGACCAGGCGCGATCGGTCGGCATGCTGCTCGAGCCGGACAGCACGTGACTGCCGACCACACAGGCGCCGGTCGGCAATTGCGGCGCCAGACCGCCGGCGACGCCGAAGCTGACAAGGCCCTGATAGGCGCGGCCGTGGGCGCGCGCGTCCTTGATTGCCGCGGTCAGCTTGCTCGCCAAATCGCGGCCGTCACCGCTGCAAATGACCTGCACCCCCGGACCGGCCGCGATCCGTGCTTCAAACGCCAGTCCGACAACGATGATCACGTGCCCCCCTCGTATCCCCAATCGTGGAGCGGGAACGGGTCCTCAAGCTCCACGACCCCCAACCGAATGCGGTCCCGACACCGGCCAAATCCCGTATAGCTTATACGTAGAATTTCACAATCTCCATCCGGTGGCCGCCCTGGCCTGGCGTTCCGCCCTGCCGCACTATGGCCGGCGACTGGACGGAACCGGCCGTTTGTCGCCACGGGTTCGGTGAACCACGGCAAACACAATGATCTGGATTCAGGCATATTTGTTGGCGGGCTATAGGGTTGGAGCGTGAGGCATTTGTTGGTCGAGAGCGCCGGCTGGCTATCCGTGCTTTGCGGTATCGGCGCCGTCCTTGGCTGTGCCTATGCCTTGGCCGCGGCCTGGATCGCCGGTCGTTTTGATCGCACCGCGATCATGCCAGCAGCGGGTTATCCGGCCGTTACCATCCTCAAGCCGCTGCATGGGGCCGAGCCGCATCTTTACGGCACCCTCGCCGGGTTCTGCGCGCAAGACTATCCGGGCCCGGTGCAAATCGTCTTCGGCGTCGCCGATGCCGACGATCCGGCGATCGCGACCGTTCGCGATCTGATCGCCGCCTTTCCGCAGGCCGACCTCAAATTGGTGGTCTGTTCGCGCCAGCACGGCGCCAACCGCAAGGTCTCGAACCTGATCAACATGGAGGCGGAAGCTGGCCACGAAGTCCTCGTCATTTCCGATGGCGATATCGTCGTTGACCGCGACTATTTGAGAACAATTGCGGCAAGCCTCGGGCAGCCCGGCGTTGGCATCGTGACCCTGCCTTACGGCGGCGTCGCCGCGGCCGGCCAGTGGGCCGAATTCGCCGCCGCGGGCATCGATTATCACTTCCTGGCGAACATCCTGGTTGGCCTCAAGCTTGGCCTGGCAAAGCCGTGCTTCGGCTCGACCATTGCCATCGAGCGGCGCACGCTGGCCGCCGTCGGCGGCCTTGCGGCGGTGGCCGATTATCTGGCGGACGATTACGCGCTCGGCGCGCTGGTTCGCGGCGCCGGCCTGACCGTGGCGATTCCGAGCGCCATCGTCACGCATGTCTGCACCGAACGATCGGTGCGCGAGCTGTTCGTTCACGAATTGCGCTGGGCGCGGACGGTGCGGGCCATCGATCCGCGCGGTTATGCGGGGCTGGCGATCACGCACGCGCTGCCGCTGGCGATCTTGGCCGCCGTGCTCGGCGGGATGACATCGGCCTCGCTCGTCCTTATCGCCGCCGCCGTGGCGTGCCGCTATAGCCTGCAGCTTGCGATCGACCGCATAGTCCGTCGCCAGCGTCCCTTCTTCTGGTACGGGCCGCTGCGCGATGCGCTGTCGTTTGCGGTCTTCGTCGCCAGTTTTTTCGGCAACGCGGTGCAATGGGACGGCCATCGTTACCGCGTGCGATCCGAGGCCAGGATCGTGACGCCGGAGGCGGCCGAACTGAAAAGGGGATCGGCAAACTGAAAGATTTGATCGTAACGGCCGACGATTTCGGCTTGGCGCCGGAAGTCAATGAGGCGATCGAAATCGCCCACCGCGACGGCATCTTGACCGCCGCCAGCCTGATGGTGGGCGCGCCGGCTGCCGCCGACGCGGTGGCGCGGGCGTCGCGGCTGCCGACGCTGCGCGTCGGTCTCCACGTCGTGTTGATCGATGGCCGGCCGGTATTGCCCGCGGCAGAGGTGCCGGATCTGGTCGATCGCGCCGGCAACTTTCGCAACGACATGGTGGCCGCGAGCGTGCGGATTTTCCTGCGCGCGCAAGCGCGCCGGCAGGTCGCCGCGGAAATTGCCGCGCAGTTCGCTGCGTTCGCCGCCACCGGTCTGCGCCTCGACCATGTCGATTGCCACAAACATTGGCACCTGCATCCGACCATTGCGGGTCTCGTTTTGGCGGCTGGACGGCGCCACGGGGTCATGGCCGTGCGGGTGCCGAGCGAGCCGGCGGCGGTGCTCGAGCGCACAGGCCATCGTTCCGTGTCGTCGCTGCGCGCCATGGTGATGGCGATGGGCGCGGCCCACTTGCGCCGGCGCGTCCGCCGCAGCGGCTTGCAGGCGCCCGATCGCGTGTTCGGCCTGGCCTGGTCGGGAGCGATGACGGAACGGCGCGTGGCGGCGTTACTCCCGCATCTGCCCAGCGGGTTGACGGAAATCTATACCCATCCGGCGACGTCGAATGCGTTTGCCGGCGCGGTGCCCGGCTATCGCTACGCCGATGAATTGAGCGCGCTGGTGTCGCCCGCGGTCAAGGCGGCGATCGCGAACAACGGCATACGGTTGACGAGTTATTCCGACATTGCGGTGCGCGTCGCCGCTCTCGATCAGCGCAGATAACCGTGGGCGCGAAACCATTCGATCGCGTCGCCGATGGCTTCGCCATAGGGCCGTGCGCGGTAGCCGAGTTCGCGCTCGGCTTTTGCCGACGTGAAAAACATGCGGTCTTTGGCGAGCCGCAGTCCGGTCGTGGTCACGAACGGCTCGCGGCCGGTGAAATGGGCGAGCGCCTCGGCGCCATAGGCAATCGGAAACATCATGGTGCGCGGCAGGCGCAAGAGCGGCGGCCGCCGGCCGACACGGCGGGCGATCGCGCCGAGCATGTCGCGCAACAGGACATTCTGGCCGCCGAGAATGTAACGCTCGCCGATGCGGCCGCGCTGCAACGCGGCGAGATGGCCGGCGGCGACGTCGTCGACATGAACGAGGTTCAGGCCGGTATCGATATAGCCCGGCATGCGCCCGGCCGCCGCCTCGACGATGATGCGGCCGGTCGGGGTCGGGCGGATATCGCCCGGGCCGATCGGCGTCGACGGATTGACGATGATTGCGGGCAGGTTTTCGTTCGCGATCATGGCTTCGACGGCGCGTTCGGCAACCACTTTGCTGTATTTGTAGGCGCCGACGGCCTGCGCTTGCGGGAGCGGCAAGCTCTCGTCGCTGGCTTCGCCGTTGGGCCGGGCCGCCAGCGTCGCGACGCTGCTGGTATAGACGATGCGCTCGACGCCGGCGTGCAGCGCCGCGGTCATGATCGCGCGGGTGCCCTCGACATTGGTGCGGACGATGTCTTCGGGGTCGCGCGCCCACAGCCGATAATCCGCCGCGACGTGAAAGACGTAACGGATGTCCGTCATGGCGCGCGCGATCGCGCTCGCATCGAGCAGATCGCCTTCGACGATTTCGACCTTCAGATCGGCGAGATTGTCGCGCCGGCTGGTCCGGCGCAGCATGGCGCGAACGTCATAGCCGGCGCGCGTGAGGCATCGCGCCACCGCGGCACCGACAAATCCGCTGGCGCCGGTGATGAGCACCATGACGCGATACTCACCACAACGGGTGCATGGTGAAGGAGTAGGTAGCGCCGACGCCGAAGGTGAATTGATTGGGCGAGCCGCGTTGCGTCACCAGCGGCGAATTGGCGGCGTCGCCGGTCAGCCGCTCGAATTCGACAAAAGTGTGCGCCGCCCATTGCGGGTTGAAGAAGTATTCCGCTTCGGTGCCGGCGCCGTAGGAATAGACGCCGCCGGCGGCGTGATAGACCGGCAGCGCCGGCAAGCCGGACACCGTGGAGTTCGCCGACTGTACCGGGGTGATGCTGAAATACGGGCTGGTCGCCGCGGCGGTTTGCAATGTCAGCCGGGGGCCTGCGGAAAACCGCCATTGATCGACCGGCACCACGGCGTCCAGGAAGGCGTCGCCGGTGACGCCGGTTTCGCCGCCAATCCCCTGGCGAACCTCGGTGTGCAGGCGCAGCCACGGCACCGGCCAGAAATCGGCGAAGCCGCCGGCTTGCAGCGCGTAGCCGACATTGCCCAGCCCGTTGAGCTCGCGATAGGAGGAGGCGGTGCGTTGCCACACCAGCTTGAATGCCGGTCCGAGCTTGATCTGGCCGAGATCGAGGACGCTGAAGCCAAAGCTGTCGCGGGCACCGAAAAAGTCCGGCGGCGTGCCGGCCTTGCGGATGCTGAACAATGGCAGCCCGGTCACGGCCAATCTGCTGTCGGCGGCGCCCGGCCAGGCGGGCACGATCCGGCCCTCGAGCCCAACAGTGACGATCCAATCCGGCGGCGCGACCGCCGCTGGGGCCGTGGCAGGTGGCGGCGGCGGTGCCTCAGCGGGCAAGTCCGCCGCCAAAGCGACGCCGGACGCGACAATCAGCAATCCGACCGATATGGGCCACGAGGCCGATGACATGACTACCCAACCCGCCTAAATCCGCCCGACGCCCGGAATTCGACAACCCCAAAGGCCGGGCTCACCCACGGCAATATATCATACCGGCCGGCCGACTAACGTTCGGTGACCGGTTATGCCGTCGTTTTTCGGCCCTGTTGTGTCTTCTTTCGGGCGATGCGGTCCAATCGGCCGCTGCCGCCGCTCAGGCGTCCAGCATCGCCACGCAGCGCGTCCAGCCCGCCGACGCCGCCTCGATCTTGACCGGGAAGCAGGCGACCTTGAAGCCGAACGGCGGCAATTGCTCGAGATTGGTGAGCTTTTCCATGTGGCAATAGCCGATCTCGCGGCCGGCTTTGTGGCCTTCCCAGATGATGCTGGCGTCGCCGGTTTCGAGGAAGCGCTTGTGGGTGAAGGAGAACGGCGCGTCCCAGCTCCAGCCGTCGATGCCGGTGACGCGCACGCCCTGGCGCAGCAGATAAAGCGTCGCCTCGCGGCCCATGCCGCAGCCTTTGTCGAGATAGTTCGGCGCGCCGTAGAACGCCGCCGCGCCGGTGTTGACCAGCACGATGTCGAGGGGCTTGAGCGCATGGCCGATGCGGTCGAGCTCGCGTTTGACGTCGTCGGCCTGGCAGACATAGCCGTCGGGTTTTTGCCGGAAGTCGAGCTTTACGCCCGACGAGAAAAACCACTCCAGCGGCACCTCGTCGATCTTCATGGCCGGCTTGCCGCCGTCCTGGGTGCTGGCGTAATGCCATGGCGCGTCGAGATGGGTGCCGTTGTGGGTGGTGAACGTGATCTCTTCCATCGCCGCGCCTTCGCCGTCCGGAAGCTGCTCGGCCTTGAGCCCGGGGAACCAGGCCATGAACTCCTTGGCGCCGTCACGATGGTCGAGATACTTTATGCGCGGCAGCATGCTTGGCGGGTCCGACGCGATGCCGGCCTTGAGCGCAACTGAAAGATCGACGATCCGCATGGTTTTCTTCCCTCAAGCTTTCATTGTTTCACGCAGCTTGTAGCGAATGATCTTGCCCGATCCGGTGCGCGGAATCTCGGCGATGAATTGCACGCTGTACGGCACCTTGTAGGCGGAAAGTTTTTCGCGGCAATGGCCGAGCAGGGCGTCGACCGCAATCGTCTGGCCCGGCCGCGGCACCACGAACAGCGCCGGCACTTCGCCGAGATGCTGGTGCGGCACGCCGACCACGGCGCAGTCGAGCACCGGCGCAAAGCTGTTCACCACCTCTTCGATCTCGGCCGGCGCAATATTTTGGCCGCCGCGGATGATCAGTTCCTTGAGCCGGCCGGTGATGGTCAAAAATCCGTTCTCGTCGCTCTTGGCGAGATCGCCGGTGTGATACCAGCCGGCGCGCAGCGCATTGCGGGTTTCCTCCGGCTTGTTGTGATAGCCGGGCATGACGTTCGGCCCACGCACGATCAGTTCGCCCTCCCGGTTCGGCTCCACGTCGCGGCCGTTGGCATCGACGATGCGCACCGCGAGCCCCGGCACCGGGAAGCCGCATGAGCCGAGCACGCGCTGGCCGGTCGGCCAGTTCATCGTCACCATGGTCGAGGTTTCGGTGATGCCGTAGCCGTCGAGCAACGGCACACCCAGATGACTTTCGAACTCGCGATTGAGCGTCGCCGGCATGATGGCGCCGGCCGAGACGCAGAGCCGCAGATTGGGAAAGCGCGGGCCCGTCTCGCCGCGCGTCGCCTGCAGCAGATAGTGGAACATGGTCGGCACGCCGGGGAAGTAGCTGAACGCGCCGCTCTTGAGCAGCCGCACCGCCTCGCTGGTCGAGAACCGCTCCATGATGAAGGCGCTGGCGCCGGTGGCGAGAACGCCGAGCACCGACAGGTTCAGCGCGTAGGAATGAAACAGCGGCAGCGGGGAGAGCACGGTATCGCGCTCCGACAGGCCGGTGATCGGCGCCCAGCAGGCGGCGACGATCCACAACATGCCGTGCACCGTGAGCCGCACGCCCTTGGCGCGGCCGGTAGTGCCCGAGGTGTAGAGGATGAACGAGGTGTCGTGCAGCGAGGCCGGATCGCGCGGCGGGGATTTCGGCGGCGATGTTGCCAGTGTCTCATAACGAAGCGCCGGCCGGCCGCACTGGCCACGATCGGTCAAGATCAGAGTCTGCAAATCGGGCGCGGATGCCTGCAGCCGCGCGAATAGATCGCCGCGCTCGCCAGTCGTGATCACCGCTTTGCAATTGGCGTCGGTGAGCCGATAGGCGATTTCGGTTTCGGTGGAGTCATAGCTGATCGGCACGCTGATGGCGCCGGCGCGGGCGATGGCGAGGCAGCTTTCCACCCATGGCACCGAATTCGCCAGCATGATCGCGACCGTGTCGCCGGGCCCGACGCCATTGTCGGCGAGATGGCCGGCGAGCTTGCCGGTGCGCTCCAACAGGCCGGCGTAAGTCACGAATGTCTGCGCGTCGCGATAAGCGATTTTCTCGCCGCGCACGGCTGCGTGCCGGCGCAACAGGTCAGGGATCGGAGCGATCAGGTCGGTGTGCAGCATCGCTTGCCTCAAACCATGCTGTAGCCGCCGCTGATGCTCAATACCTGGCCGGTGATCCAGCCGCCGTGCGGCGAAGCAAGCAGCGTGACCATCGGCGCCACGTCTTCCGGCAGGCCGAGCCGGCGCAGCGGATAAAGCTGCACCAGCTTTTCCCGGTTGGCATCGACCCATTCCTTGTCGTGCGGCGTTTCGACCAGGCCGAGCGACACCGTGTTGGCGGTGGTGCCGGAGCGGGCGAATTCGCGCGCCAGCGATTTCATCAGCGCGATGACGCCTGCGCGGGCGGCGGCGACGATGGCGAGCCCGGATTCGCCGACGCGCGAGGAATCGCCGATCACGCTGACGATGCGGCCGTTCTTGCCGGCATCGAGATGCGGCGCCGCGGCATAGCAGCAGTGGATCGCGCCGTAGAGACAGGCGTCGATCTGGCGATGCCAATCGTCCGGTTTTGTCTCCATGAAGCGCCGGCGGATGGCGAGGCCGGCATTGTTGATCAAGATATTCAGGCCGCCGAAATCCTTGACGATGGCTTCGACCATCGTTTGCACGGCGGCAAAATCGGCGACGTCGGCCTTGTAGGCCTTGGCCTTGCCGCCCTTGGCGGCGATATCTTTGACGAGCGCGTCGGCTTCTTCGCCCGAAGAGCGGTAATTGACCGCGACGCTGGCACCCTCGGCGGCAAGACTCAGCGCGATCTCGTTGCCGACGCCGCTGGTCGCGCCGGTCACCAGGGCGATTTTTCCCGTCAGGTTGAGATCCATGGCTGCTCTTTCATGATTTGGCTCGCGTCTGCGCCGCTTCGATCAGTCGGAACAGGCGCTCCGGCGTTGCCGGCAACTCGTTGATCTCGATGCCGAGCGGGGAGAGCGCATCGGCGACGGCGTTGGCGATCGCCGCCGGCGCGCCGATGGTGCCGCCTTCACCCATGCCGCGAAAGCCGCCGAGCGTGGTCGGTGAGGCGCTTTCCAGATGCATGACCTGCATCGGCGGGATCTCGCAGGCCGAGGGCACGATATAATCGGCTAGATTCGCGGTGGTGATCTGGCCTTGCGCGTCGTAGACGACTTCTTCGTAGAGCGCGGCGCCGATACCCTGGGCGACGCCGCCGTGGACCTGGCCGTCGACGATCATCGGATTGACCAGCCGGCCGCAATCCTCGGCCACCGCGTATCGCTCGATGCGGACTGCAAAAGTTTCCGGATCGATCTCGACCATGGCGATGTGCGTCGCCGAGGTCGTGGTGCCGAACACCGGATCGTAGGTCTCGGTGGCGGCCAGCTCGCCGCGCGCGTCGGGCGGCAGCCGGCCCGTTTCGGCGTAGACGGCGCGCGCCACCTCGCGCAACGTGATCGAGCGGTCGGTGCCGGCGACTGAAATTTGGCCGTCTTCCGCCACCAGGTCGGCGGTGGACGCTTCGAGCAGATGCGACGCGGCGTCGAGAACCTTTTCGCGCACCTTGCCCGCCGCCAGCGTCGCCGCGCCGCCGGCCAGCACCATGCTGCGGCTGGCATAGGTGCCGGTGCCGCCGGGAACGCCCGCGCTGTCGCCTTGCACGATACGGATGTCCTCGAAGCGGGCGCCGAGATGTTCGGCGACCACTTGGGCGAGCGTGGTCTCCAGGCCTTGGCCGTGCGAAGCGATGCCGAACGTGGCGGTGATGGCGCCGGTCGAATCGATGCGCACGATCGCCGTCTCGGTGCCGGTATTGATCGGCATGCCGGGCGCCACCGAAATGCGCGAGCCGATGCCGGTCAGTTCCGCATAGCAGGCGATGCCGATGCCGACCCAGCGGCCGGCGGCGCGTGCCTCTTTTTGTTTGGTGCGCAGGGCGTCGTAACCGATCGCGGCGCACGCCTTGTGCAGGCATTCGTGAAAGCCGGATTTATCCCAGACGATGCCGGAGGCGACCTTGTAGGGAAGCTCGTCGTCGTCGATGAGATTGCGCAGCCGAATCTCCCTGGCATCGATGCCGAGTTTTGCCGCCGCCATGTCCATCAGCCGTTCCATCACGAAGGTCGAAATCGGCCGGCCGACGCCGCGATAGGGTCCGGTCGGCGCTTTCGAGGTCGCCACCGCCTGCACCCGGCCGCGATAATTTTGCACGCGATAGGGGCCCGGCAAAAAACTCACCACCTGCACCGGCTCGAGCGCCGCGGTCCACGGATAGATCGAATAGGCGCCGACGTCGCCGATCACGTCGGCCTGCAAAGCGACAATGCGGCCGTCGCCGTCGAGCGCCAGTTCGGCGTCGACGATTTCATCAAAGCCCTGGCTGCCGGCGAGAAGCTCTTCCAGGCGGTCGGCGGTCCATTTCACCGGGCGTTGCAGCTGCCGCGCCGCGGCGCAAACGAAAATCTCCTCCGCATAGAGCGAGCCCTTGCCGCCGAAGCCGCCGCCGACGTCGGCGGCGACGACGCGAAGGCGGTCGGGCGGCATATCGAGCGCGGACGCCAGCGCGTCACGCACGATGCCGGGCACTTGCGTCGCCGAATGCAGGGTCAGCGCATCGCGGCCTTGATCATATTCGGCCAAATAGGCACGAGGCTCGATCGCCATCGGGTTCTTGCGATGCATGCGGAAGCGGCCCGACACGCGCACCGCCGCCGCCGCGAACGCCGCCTCGACGTCGCCGCGCTTGAATTCGCGGCTGACGATGACATTGGTGCCGGCCGCCTCGTGCAACAGCGGCGCGCCGGCGCGCACCGCTTGCTCCGGATCGACGATGCGCGGCAGCGCCTCGTAGTCGATGGCGATCAACGCCGCCGCGTCTTCCGCCTGGTAGCGGTTCCCGGCGACGACACCGGCGACCGGCTCGCCGACGTGGCGCACCTTGTCGCGCGCCAGCGGAAAAATCGGCGTGGCGTAATAATTCGCCATGCGCGAGGCCGCGAAGAGCGGCTTGACCGCGTCGCGCCAATCGTCCGCCGTGAACACGGCGATGACGCCCGGCGCGGCGCGCGCCGCCGTGCAATCGATGGCGCGGATGCGCGCATGCGATTGCTCGCTCCGGCGGAACGCCACATGCGCCGCTTGCGGCACCTGCCGGTCGTCGGTATAGGCGCCGCGCCCGGTGAGCAGCCGCGGGTCCTCGGTTCGCTTGATGCGCGCGCCGACGATTTTCGGCCGGGCATGGATTTCCGGCACGTCGTTCATGGATCGGCTTGAGGCTGCATCGGCTGCCGTGGTTCTCCGGGCGCTCCCTTTCGATTATCATACTGCCATGGCGGGCATCTTTAACAATTGCGGTCGCGAATAGCGCCATGATCCGCGCCGCCATCATCGGGCTGGGCCGCTGGGGCCGTTCGCTGGTCTCAGCCGTCGCCGGCAACAGCGGCGACATCAAATTCGTGCGCGCCTATACGCGCACGCGCGCCAGCGCCGAAGATTTTTGTCGCGACAAGCAGATCCCGCTGGCCGACAGTTTTGAGCAGATCCTGCGCGATCCCGACATCGACGCCGTGGTGCTGGCGACGCCGCACAGCCAGCACCAGGCGCAAGCGCTCGCCGCGGCGGCGGCGCGCAAGCATATCTTTGTCGAAAAGCCGATCACGCTGGACCTCGCCGGCGCGCGGGTCGTCGTCGACGCCGCGCTCAAGGCCAAAGTCGTGCTTGCCGTCGGCCTTGCCCGGCGTTTTCATCCGAGCCTCGCCGCGATCCGCGCCAGGCTGCACGATGGCCGGCTCGGCAAAGTCGTCGCCATGGTCGCCCAGCACACGACGTCGACGGCGCAATTCGTTGCGCTCGACAACTGGCGCGCCGCGCCCGAGGAGGCGCCGGGCGGCGCGCTGACCGCGGTCGGCGTGCATGCGCTGGACCATATGATCGAATTCGCCGGTGCGGTGCGCGACGTGCATTGCGTGACCGCGCGCAACTATCCGGGCCGCTCCGACGACACCACGACGATCATGCTGCGGTTTGCCGGCGGCGCCACCGGCCTGATCTTCTGCTCGGTGGCGACCGCAACGAATTTCGAGTTCACCTTGTACGGCAGCGACGGGCTCGCCGAGATCTCGCGGCCGGACATGTCGCGGCTGCGCTTTGCGCCCACCGCCACCACCGCGCCGACCGGCCGGGTGCCGGCGCCGCCCGACGAGATCTTCGAGCATTTGGGCTTCGACACGCTGCGCGCCGAGCTCGTGGCGTTCGCGCGGGCGATTCGCGATGGCAATCCGTACCCGGTGCCGCTTGCGGACGTGTTGCACGGTATGGCGGTATTCGACGCCCTGGTCGAATCGGCGAAAAACAGTGCGATTGTTGCTGTTTCAAGCACCTGATCGATATTTTCATTCTATTAAGGCTGCATGACCGACTGTCACAATCGGCCCGACACGGTCTTGCGAATGCCGCAACTTGCCGTTAAATTTGCAGCCATCGAGTTTTCGGCCGAATGACTTGGCCTTGCAGCGACTGATAAGCGCGACTGACTGACCATCTTTCACCAAAATCTCGAGCGAACCGAGCCGGGCACAATCGCGCGGCTCATAGAGGCATGTCTACAAGGAGAGACCCGTGAACAACGGCACCGTGAAGTGGTTCAACGCCCAGAAGGGTTATGGATTCATCCAACCTGAGGGCGGCGGCAAGGATGTGTTCGTCCATATCAGCGCTGTCGAACGCGCCGGCCTGCGCGAGTTGCGGGAAGGCCAACGCGTTTCCTTCGAGGTCGTGACGGACCGCAAGACCGGCAAGTCGGCCGCGGAAAACCTGAAGACGCTGTAAGCTTAAGATGGCGGCCGCTGCGTCGGCCGCCGGAACCCGGATTGCATGATCGCAATCCGGGATTTGCATTTTGCGCTCTTGTCGGCGGGCCGGCGCCATTGTCGACGGGCCAAACCCGTCGCGTCACGTCCGGCTACGGTTGATCGGTCCGGGCTACTTTAGCGTCTGCACGATCAGCACGACATTGAGCGCCAGCACCACGGCGGTGCCGACGAGCGCCACGATCTGGGTGAGGCGGTTGTTGGCGAACGCGCCCATGACGTCGCGCCGGCCGGTAAAAAAGACCAGCGCGATCATCGGCAGCGGCAGCGCGATGCTCAAGACCACCTGACTGATGACGAGCGCGCTGGTCGCATTGACGCCGAGCGCGACCACGACGAAGGCCGGCACCATGGTGACGAGGCGCCGCAGCCAGACCGGGATGCGGAAGCCGAAAAAACCCTGCATAATCATCTGGCCGGCCATGGTTCCGACCGTCGAGGCCGATATGCCGGAGGCGATCAGCGAGAGCAGGAAGATGGCCGACGCCGCGGCGCCGAGCAGCGGCGTCAGCGTGTGATAGGCGGTTTCGATCTCGGCGACTTCGGGGTGGCCGGCGTGGAACGCGCCCGAGGCCATCATCACCATGGCGATGTTGACGAGGCCGGCGACGGCGAGCGCGATCACCACTTCGCGGTTGGAGAAGCGCAGGACTTTTCGCCGCTCGGCGTCGTTGCGCACCGGCACCCGCGCCTGCGTCAGGCCGGAATGCAGATAGATCGCGTGCGGCATGACGGTGGCGCCGATGATGCCGACGGCCAACAGCAGCGCGCCGGCATCGGCGATTTCCGGCGTCACCAGATGGTACGCTGCCGACGCCCAATCGACCGGCGCGATGAACATTTCGAGGAGATAGCAAAGGCAGATCACGCCGACGATGGCGCCGATGATCAGTTCGAGCGGCCTAAAACCGTAACCTTCGAACATCAACAGGCCGTAGGTCACGGCCCCGGTCACGCCCATGCCGGCGATCAGCGGCAGGTGCAGCAGCAGCGACAGCCCGATGGCGCCGCCGAGAAACTCGGCGAGATCGGTCGCCATGGCGGCAATCTCGCTGACCGCCCACATCGCCAGCACCACCGGACGCGAAAAATGATCGCGGCACATTTCCGCGAGGTTCTTGCCGGTGACGATGCCGAGCTTGGCGGACAGGCCCTGGAACAGCATGGCGATGACGTTGGCGAGCAGCACCACCCAGAGCAGGCCGTAGCCGTATTTCGCGCCGGCCTGGATATTGGTGGCGAAATTGCCCGGGTCCATGTAGGCGATCGAGGCGACCACGGCGGGACCGGCAAAGGCCAGCGAGGCGCGCAGCCCGCGGCGCCGGCCGTCCAACACCTGGCGTGCGGTGGCGAGCGTCTGTTCGGAAAGCGAGGCCGGCGGCACGGTGGAATCGGTCATGCCCGGCCTGTCATTGCCGCTGGCCATTGCCCGGCAGCGCGGCCCAGTCCCGGCATTCCGCAGCATTTACCTGAAAATGTAGCATTGGATACAGGATAGGCGCTGGCGCCAATGGCGTCAACGGCTAAACTATGTAGCTAAGGCTATAAGTTGACACCGTCACTAAATTATGGTGTGCGGTTTGGCGCGGTAACGCGTGGCGCCGATTTGGCGGCCGGACCGGTATCGGATCACCGGGTATCAAATCACAATGGCAAAGCTCCCGGCGGAAGGCACGCAAGCGCGCCGCTTCGGCAAGACGCGGTCGGCGCTATCGACCGCTTTGTTGGAGGACTATGCCGAGCTGATCGCGGATTTGCTGGCGGGCGAGGGCGAGGCGCGGCCGACCGACATCGCCCGGCGTTTCGGCGTCTCCCACGCCACCGCGATCAAAACCATTTCGCGCCTCAAGCGGGCGGGCCTTGCGACGGCGCGGCCGTACCGGGGCGTGTTCCTGACCGAAAAGGGCCACGCGCTCGCCGATCGCGTCCGCGTGCGCCATCGCCTCGTGGTCGATCTCCTGCGCGCACTCGGCGTGCCCACGGAAGCGGCCGAGGCCGACGCAGAGGGCATCGAGCATCACGTCTCGGAGACCACGCTGAAGGCGTTCGCGCAGTTTTTGAAATCGCACGGGTGATTTTCCGCCCCCGCACGAAGTGCGGGGGAGGGGGACCGCCCGCCAGGGCGGTGGAGGGGGCTGGCTTGCTCAGAGCAAGCCGATACTTGCCCCTACCTACGCGCTTCGCGCGTCTACCTCCCCCGCAAGCGGGGGAGGATGAAGAGTTAGGCGGCGTGGTCGGTCAGTGCGTCGACGATGCCGTCGACGATCTCCTCGACCATCGCCTTGTCGTCGCCTTCGCCCATGACGCGGATCACCGGCTCGGTGCCGGACGGCCGCACCACCAGCCGGCCGTGGCCGTTGAGGCGGTGCTCGGCGTCGGCGATGACGGAACGCACCTTTGAATTTTCCAAAGGCTTGCCGCTGCGGTAGCGCACGCTCTTGAGCACCTGCGGCAGCGCCTCGAAGCGGTGGCAGGCCAGCGACACCGGCTTGTCGAGTTTTTTGACCACGGCGAGCACCTGCAGCGCGGCGACAAAACCGTCGCCGGTGGTGGTGTAGTCCGACAGGATGATATGGCCGGACGGCTCGCCGCCGACATTGAAGCCGTGCTGACGCATGTGCTCGAGCACATAGCGGTCACCGACCGGGGTCCGCACCAGGCAAAGCTTAAGCGTTTGCAGGTGCCGCTCCAGGCCGAGATTCGACATCACGGTCGAGACGACGCCGGGCTGCGCCAGCCGGCCGTCGTCGCGCCAGCTCTCGGCGATCACCGCCAGCAGCTGGTCGCCGTCGATCAGATGGCCGCGCTCGTCGACGATGACGACGCGGTCGGCGTCGCCGTCGAGCGCGATGCCGATATCGGCGCGCATTTCGCGCACCTTGCGGCTCAGCGCCTCGGGCGAGGTCGAGCCGCAATCGTGGTTGATGTTGAAGCCGTCCGGCTCGACGCCGATCGGCACCACGTCGGCGCCGAGCTCCCACAGCGCGTCGGGCGCCACCCGGTAGGCGGCGCCGTTGGCGCAATCGATGACCACGCGCAGGCCTTCGAGCGACAGGTTGCGCGGCAGCGTGCGCTTGGCGAATTCGATGTAGCGGTCGTGCACGCCGTCGATGCGCTTGGCGCGGCCGAGGTCGGTGCTTTTGGCGAGCCGCTTGGTGATGTCGGCGTCGATCAGCCGCTCGATGCCGTGCTCGACGTCGTCGGACAGCTTGTAGCCGTCCGGGCCGAACAATTTGATGCCGTTGTCGTCGAACGGATTGTGCGAGGCCGAGATCATGACGCCGAGATCGGCGCGCATCGAGCGCGTCAGCATGGCGACGGCCGGCGTCGGCATCGGGCCGAGCAACAGCACGTCCATGCCGACCGAGGTGAAGCCGGCGACCAGCGCGGTCTCGATCATGTAGCCGGACAGCCGGGTGTCCTTGCCGACCACGACGCGATGGCGATGGTCGCCGCGGCGGAAGGTCAGGCCGGCCGCCTGGCCCACTTTGAGCGCCAGTTCCGGCGTGATCACGCCATTGGCGCGGCCGCGAATGCCGTCGGTGCCGAAATACTTGCGGACCATACGAGACGTCCCCCGCCGGGCAAATTATCCCGAAGGCGATATTAACCTGTTCTGCCTGTCGTCCGCTTCAAAAAATGTTCGACATTCTTACCGGCGGGACTAACGCCGCGTTCACCATAAATCGGCGGAAATTGCGTCCTATCGGCCGCTGCGGCCTAGGTTTGGCACTTATCGTAGGGGCTCGGGGGCGGTTGGGTGACCGAGACCGGGTCGGAACCGGGAAAAGTATCCTCCAGCCCGCGCTCCAGCGCATCGTCGAGCTTCTTCTTGCAGCTGGCATCCTGCCCGCGGCGGCGTTTGTTGTCCGCCTCGTCCTCGACGTCGTCATGGCCGGTCGTGGCGGCTCGCCTGAATTGGTCCATCTTCGTTGTCCTGTGCCGGCCAGCCGAATTGGGCCGTGGTTGCGGGCCTTTGTCCCCTGGATAACCCCTGGCAAGCCGCGCCGGTTCCCTTGCCGTAAAGCCCGCCGGATTGAGCCGCGCTTGTGCTATCAAGGGTGCGGTGAGAGCTGGGGTGCGCAAGCCATGCGAACCATGACCTGCATCGAGGACCTGCGGGCGTCATATCACCGCAAGGTCCCACGCGCCTTCGTCGATTACTGCGAATCCGGCTCGTATGCCGAGCAAACGCTGCGCGCCAACCGCGCCGATCTCGAGCGCATCAAGCTGCGCCAGCGCATCCTGCACGACGTCGCCGATCGCAGCACCAAAACCACGATCCTCGGCGAGCCGGTGGCGCTGCCGCTCATGCTGGCGCCGGTCGGGCTGACCGGCATGCAGCGCGGCGACGGCGAGATTCTGGCGTGCCGCGCCGCGCAGGCGGCGGGCATCCCCTACACGCTGTCGACCATGTCGATCTGTTCCATCGAGGACGTCGCGGGTGCCGTCGGCAAGCCGTTCTGGTTCCAGCTCTACGTCATGAAGGACCGCGGCTATATCCGCGCTTTGATCGAGCGCGCCGCCGCCGCCAAATGCAGCGCGCTGGTTCTCACCGTCGACCTTCAGGTCATCGGCCAGCGCCATCGCGACATCAGGAACGGCATGACGGTGCCGCCGGAAATCCGCCTGGCGAACCTGATCGACATCGCCACCAAGCCCAACTGGGCGCTCGGCGTGCTGCGCGGCAAGCGCAAGACTTTCGGCAATATCGCCGGCCACTATCCGGGCATGAGCAACGTCACCGTGCTGTCGAAGTGGATTTCCGAGCAGTTCGATCCGACCTTGAGCTGGAAGGACGTCGAGTGGATCAAGAGTCTGTGGCCCGGCAAGCTCATCCTCAAGGGCATCCTCGACGTCGAGGATGCGCGCATCGCCGCCAAGACCGGCGCGGCGGCGATCGTGGTGTCCAATCACGGCGGCCGCCAGCTCGACGGCGCGGCATCGTCGATCTCGATGCTGCCGCCGATCGCCGAGGCGGTCGGCGCGGAGCTGGAGGTCATGTTCGACGGCGGCATCCGCTCCGGGCAGGATCTGATGCGCGCCATCGCGCTCGGCGCGCGCGCCTGCATGAGCGGCCGCGCCTACATCTACGGCCTCGGCGCCGGCGGGGAGGCCGGCGTCGCCCGCGCCATCGAGATCATCAAGAACGAGCTCGACACCTCCATGGCGCTGACCGGCGTCAACTCAATCGCCGAGATCGACCGGCGCGTCATCACGGCCGTCTAGAGCATGATCCCGAAAAAGCCTGCCCTCGGACTTGATCCGAGGGTGGATACCGGTTTTCGGAAAAGATCATGCTCCACTAAAACGCGCCGCGGAACGGCCCGAATCGGCCGGTAGCGGATGTGGTTACCGGGCGTCAACCTTATGAAAAGGTATCGCGTGATAGGAAGCGCGCTCGTATCGAGTGATAGGAGTAGCCCCATGCGTCATCTCATTCTCGCGACAACCGCTTTCGCCGCGATCGCGGCGATGACCCCGAGCGCGCATGCCGACATGGTCGGCGCGGCGGCCGGCGCGGGCGTCGGTCTCGTGGTCGCCGGCCCGGTCGGCGCGGTCGCCGGCGGCGTCGTCGGCGCGGTCTACGGCAAGCCGTTCTGGGGCCCGTCGATCAGCAGAGGCCATTGCTGGACCGACAACAGCTTCCATCGCCATTGCAACAGGCATTGGTCGGCGCGGTAATCTTCATCCGCCCCCGCGAAGCGGGGGAGGGGGACCGCCCGAAGGGCGGTGGAGGGGGCGCCTGACTCTCAGCTTCGTTGCCGTCGCAAGGCATAAACGTCAGCACCGACGATTGCCTTGCTGCGTTAGAGTTCGCCTTGAGTCCCGCGCCCCTTCCACCGCCCTTCGGGCGGTCCCCCTTCCCCGCTATCGCGGGGAAGGATGTTTCTAATCTTCCTTATACCCATACGCCTGCGCGTTGCCGGTCGAGCCGTAATATTTGTACGGCAAAAATTTGCCGGACATCGCGATGCGCACCCGGTCGCCTTTGGGATCGGGTTGCCGTTCCATCTGCAAATCGAAGTCGATGGCCGACATGATGCCGTCGCCGAATTCCTCTTCGATCAGCACTTTCAGCGCCGGGCCGTTGACCATCACCAATTCGTAGAAGCGGTAGATCAGCGGGTCGGTCGGCGGCATCGGCGAGCCGCGGTTCGGCACCTCGTTGAGCAGCGTCTGCTCGCTCTTGCCGAGCCCGAACATTTCCGCAGCCTTGGCGGCCTGCGGCTTGGTCATTTTCATCTGGCCGAGCACGGCGCCGGTGATCAGCACCGGGGACATGCCGCCGATCTCGTCGCAGATATATTTCCAGGTCCAGCCCTTTTCGCGCTTGATGCCCAGCAGTTTCTCGGTGAGTTCGGCTCGTGTCATGGACGACCCCCTGGGGTTGGTGTGGCATTACCTGCCCGGAATTGGAGCAAATGCCGTGCCAACAGGCGGGCCGTCATTCCGGGGTGCGCCAAAGGCGCGAGCCCGGAATCCATAGCCCCAGCGCTGGGGCTATGGATTCCGGACTCACGCTACGCGTGATCCGGAATGACGATTACCGCGGCACCACGCCGTCGCGGCCGACGTTGATGCGCTTGATGTCGTAGCTGCCGTCCGGCGTCTTCACCGCCGCCAGCACCGAGAAGGCGGCGCCGGGCTTGAGCGCGCCCAGGTCGACGACTTCATAGCGCACGATCGGCACGTCCGGCGTCACGATGATCTTCTTCTCGCCGTCCTTGTATTTGACGGTGACCACCGGGCCATCGACGCCGGTGCCGGTATTGCCGACGGTGCCGTTGGTCATCGTGCTGTTGGGCGCGCCGTCCCAGGGCCGAAACCCTTCGCCGGTGCCGCGCATCTGTTCGGCGAAAATGTGGACTTCGATGGCCTTCTGCGAGCCGTCGGGCTGCGGCATCGCTCCGCTGCCGATGAAGTCGCCGTCCTTGATGTCGGCCATCGAGGCTTTCACCACGGCGACCACCAGCATCTTGTCGGCGAGATTGAGCGTGAGCGCGTCGCCCTTGTCCGACTTCGCGGTCACCTTGTTGCCGTCGACCTTCTCGACGACGCCGCGCAAGCGCACGGTTTGCGGCGCCTGCGCCAGCGCCGCCGTCGCCGCGAGCGCGGCGACGAGGGCGAGCGCGGCGCGGATTGCCGCCGTTGTCATGTCAGGCTCCGTGGTTGCCGATCACGTTTACCGATCACATTTGCCGATCACATGGGCGGATCGACGCCGCCGCTGCTCACCGTTGCGCCCGGCGCTTCCAGCGTGCCGTCGGGCATCTTTTTCGCGGCGACGATGAAGATTTTCGCGCCCGGCTTGACGTCGGCCGCCGTGCCCGGCGCAAACATCACGACCTTGATGTTGTCCGGCACGACGAAGGTCTTATCGCCGTCTTTGTATTTTAGCACCAGCTTCTTGCCGTCGGAGATGGCGACTTCGCTGTCGACATTGGCGTTGGTCATGGTGCTGCCGGGCATCAGATCCCACGGCCGGTGGCCTTCGCCGGTGCCGCGCGCCGCTTCCGGGAAGATGTGGATTTCGACGGCCTTCTGGGTGCCGTCGGGCTGCGGCATGGCGGTGATGCCGACGAACAGGCCCTGCTTGACGTCGGCAACCGTCTTGCCGGCCACGGTGCGGATCACCGCGTTGTCGGCGAGTTTGATCTTGAGGTCGGCGCCGTCGCGCGATTTCACGGTCAGCATCGAACCGTCGACGCTTTGTACGGTGCCGCGCACGCGCACCGTGTCCGCAGGTGCCTGCGCCAGCGCCGCGGTGGCGGCGACGACGAAGGCGGCGCTCAATATCATCTTTCTCATCTCACGCTCCCGCAAAGTCTGACTATTTCAGCGCCACACGCCGACATCGCCGTAGGCGACGTTCGGCGCTTCCAGCGTGCCGTCGTCGAGCTTCTTCGCCGCGGCGACGAAGATTTTCTGGCCGGCCTTGAGTTCGCTCGCCGCCGACTTCTTGTAGGTGACGATGATCGTTGCCGGCGTCACCAGGATCTTCTTGTCGCCGTCCTTGTACTTGACCGTGACCGTTTGACCGTCCGTGCCGGCGACCTGCTGGGCCACCGTGGCATTGGTCATCGTCGAATTGGGCTCGAGGTCCCAGGGCCGGTGGCCTTCACCGACACCGCGCATCGCCTCCGGGAAGATCAGGATCGCCACCGCCTTCTGGCTGCCGTCGGGCTGCGGCATGGCGGTCACCGCGATGTAGGAGTTCTCCTTGATATCGGCAAGCGACGCCTTCACCACCTCGTTCACCGGCGCGTTGTCGGCGAGCTTGATTTTCATCTCGGCGCCGTCGCGCGCCTTCGCCGTTAGCATCGGCACGTTGACGTTTTCGAGAGTGGCGCGCACGCGCACCGGCGGCGTCTGCGGCGCCGGGGCCGGGGCCGGCGCCGGCGCCTGGGCCAAAGCGACCGAAGTCGCAAACAGGACGCCAATAGCGGCACCGCCCAGCATCCGTCGTGTCATCGTCGTCATAATCGTCCTCCCAAATTGTTCCCAATTCGCGCCGGCGGCGGACGCCGCGGCGGCTGGGATTTGAAACCCCGAAGCCGGCTACGTTATTCCTGTGCGCTGGCCGGCGGAAGGCCCGAGATCGGCCTCGACCACGGCCCGCAATTCGGCGGTCACTGCGGGCTTTCTGCCGAACCACAGCTCGAAGCCGCGCACCGCCTGATGCAGCAGCATGCCGAGCCCGTCGGCGGTGCGCAGGCCGCGCGCTCTTGCCGTTCCGATCAGCGGCGTCGTGAGCGGCACATAGACCAGATCGGCGACAATGGCGTGACCGGGCAACCGCCCAATATCGGCGTCGAGCTCCGGCTGCCCGGCCATGCCGAGCGTCGTCGTATTGACGAACAGGCCGGCGTCACCGAGCCGGTCGTTCAACTCCTCCCACGGGGCGACCTGCAGACGTTCGAGGAAGCGCTGGCGTAAAACTTCGGCGCGGTGCGCGGTGCGGTTGACGACCGTGATGCGCTCGACGCCACGCGTCAGCAGCGCGTAGACCACCGCGCGCGCCGCGCCGCCGGCGCCGAGCACGACGACGTTGCCAAGCCCGTGATCCCATTGCGGCGCGCAGGCATCGAGATTGTTCAAGAAACCTTCGACGTCGGTATTAGTCGCATGCAGGAAGCCTTCGGCGATCCACAGCGTGTTGGCGGCGCCGACCGCCTGGGCGCAGTCGTCCGGCAGCGAATAGGCCAGCGCCTTCTCCTTGTGCGGCACCGTGACATTGGCGCCGACATAATCGCGCGCCGCCAGCGATTGCACGAAGCCTTCGAATTGGTCCGGCGGCACCGCCTCGCGGCGGTATTCGCCGGCGATGCCGTAGGTCTTCAGCCAATAATTATGGATGAGCGGCGAGCGGGAATGGTCGACCGGCCATCCGATGATGCAAGCGGCGGGGCCGGGCGCGGTCACGCCTCATCCACCACGGTGTTGCGCAGGATGCCGATCTGCGGGCACTCGACCTCGATAGTGTCGCCGGGCTTGAGCCATACCGGCGGGTCGACCTTCGGGACCTTCTTCACCGGCGTGCCGGTGCAGATCACGTCGCCGGCTTTGAGCGTCATGAACGAGGTGGTGTAGGAAATGATGTCGGCGAACGAGAAGATCATGCTGTCGGTGGTGTCGTCCTGGGTCACCTCCCCGTTCTTGCGCACGGTGAGATGCAGCGGCTTGCTCAGGTCGAACTCGGTCTCGATCCACGGCCCGATGCCGCCGGTGGCATCGAAATTCTTGCCCTGGGTAACGTTGAACTGACCGTGCCGCGTCCAGTCGCGAATGGTGCCTTCATTGGCGAGCGTGATGCCGGCGATCAGTCCGAGCGCTTGCTCCTTCGGCACGTGCTTGCATTCGCGGCCGATCACGATGGCGATCTCGCCTTCGTAGTCGAGCTGCTCGGAAATCTTCGGCCGCACCAGCTTCTGGCCGGAGCCGACCATGGAATTCGGCGCGCGATAGAACATGCTCGGATATTTCGGATTGTTGGTGACGTTATAATCCGCGCCGCGGTTGGCGTAATTGATGCCGATGCAGAGGATCTTTTCCGGCGCCAAGAGCGGCGACAGCAATTCGACCTCGCCGAACGGCACGTCGGGACGTACGCCGGCGGCGGTGGATTTCGCCTCGTCCAGCGCTTGCGCCCGGAACACGTCGAGGAGGGTGGCAAAGCGGCTCAGCCGCGAGCGCAGATCGACGATGCCCTCGCCGACGACCGCGCCAAAGCTCGGCCGGCCGCGCATATTGTAGCTTGCAAGGCGCATGTCGCTGTTCTCCTTGAGGTGCCGCCGTCCCTGGGTCGAACTCATGTGAGGGCCAGGAAGCGGCCTTGATCGCTTGGATAGCGTTTGTGTTCGTGTTGGTGATCTTGTCAAGGGCGGCGCGAAGCGCCGCCGCCTCCGGCGGTCTTCAACCCTTGACAAGATCATCAACACGAACAAGCCAGCATCCAAGCGATCAAGGCCGCACTGCGATGCGTTGCAAGAAACGGAGCTCCCTGTTTCTCCCTAGACGATGTGTTAAGAGTCATCGCCGAAACCGTCAACGGTCAAAACCATGCCTGTTCGCCAGCCGGTGTTCGACCCGCCGTTCAACGTGGTGCGCGCAAGCCACGTCGAGCTCGGCGTGCGCGACCTCAAGCGCTCGCGCGCCTTCTATGTCGATTGCCTCGGCCTTCTGGTCAGCGACGAAACCGACGATGCGCTTTACCTGCGCGGCGTCGAGGAGCGCAATCACCATTCCATTGTGCTGCGGCGCGCCCGCGAAGCCGACGTGCGCGCGCTCGGTTTCAAAGTCGCCAGCGAGGAGGATCTCGACCGCGCCAAAACCTGGTTCGGCCGCCGCAATCTGCCGACCGCGTTTCCCGACCTGCCGCATCAGGGCCGCACCTTGCGCACCGCCGATGTCTTCGGCACGCCGCTCGACCTTTACGCACGGATGGATCAGTGCCCCTCCATGCTGCAAAAATATGCCGCCCATCAGGGCGCGCGCATCCAGCGCATCGATCATCTCAACTGCTTCACGCCGGACGTGCAGGGTGCTTACGACTTTTATTCCGAGCTCGGCTTCCGCCTCACCGAATATTCCGAGACCGACGGTGCCGATCCAAAGCTGTGGGCGGTATGGCTGCAGCGCAAGGGCAACGTCCACGACCTCGCCTTCACCAACGGCGCCGGCCCGCGGCTGCATCACGTCGGGGTGTGGACGGCGGGCGTGCTCGACATCATCCACATCTGCGACGTGATGGCGACGTCGGGCTATCTCGCCAATATGGAACGCGGCCCCGGCCGTCACGGCATTTCCAACGCGTTCTTTCTCTATATCCGCGATCCGGACGGCCATCGCGTCGAGCTGTTCACCTCCGACTATCTCACCGTCGATCCCGACCACGCCCCGATCCGCTGGTCGCTGACCGACCCGCAGCGCCAGACCCTGTGGGGCCACCCGGCGCCGGCCTCCTGGTTCGAGCAAGGCTCGCCGTTCACCGGCGTGGTGCCGCGGCAGCCCACGCTGGCGGCGCAACCGATCGTGGCGCACTGATATGGCTCCGTCTCGCCGCTCGCGGCTCCCTCTCCCCGCGTGCGGGGAGAGGGAGGGGTGAGGGGGCCTAGCCGCATGCGCGGAGCAAAAGTAACGAAGATCACCGCCGCTCGCAGGCTACGAAAGAACTCGACCTTCGCGGAGCGCAAACTCTGGAAATATCTACGAGCGCGAGGGCTCGGCGACTTTAAATTCGTCCGCCAAGAGCCGATCGGCCCCTATGTCGTCGACTTTGTGTGCCGCGAAAAGCGGCTTGTCATCGAAGTTGACGGCGGCCAACACGCGACAGACAAGCGTGATGTCATCCGTGATCGATGGCTCATCGACCATCGCTATCGTGTGCTGCGCTTTTGGAATAATGAAGTGCTTGGAAATATCGAAGGCGTTTGGGAAACCATCTTCGCCGCAGCGTCTGCGGCGGCGCCCCCTCACCCCAACCCTCTCCCCGCACGCGGGGAGAGGGAGGAGCCAAGCCGGGCCACTGAATGAAATCGCTCTTCATCGATTGCAACGATCAGCTGGCGGTGGTGTGGCAGCAGGTGCTGCGTGCCGACGATCCGCCGATCGACGTCAACCGTAACCCGTTCGAGCGCGCCGAGTTGCCGCGGCTGCTTGACGGCTACGACATCTGCATCGACGATCATTCCTACATGCCGACCGAGCTGGTCGCGCAATGCGATGCGCTCAAGCACATCGTCTTTCTCGGCACCGGCCCGTCGAGCTACATGAATGTCGCCGAGATCGAAGCGCGCGGCGTTCGCGTCCACACCATCAAGGGCTACGGCGATATTGCGGTCGCCGAGCACACCATGGCGCTGATGTTTTCCGCCGGCCGCGACATCGCCCGCATGGACCGCCAGGTACGCGCCGGCACCTGGCTGACCCGCGAAGGCGTGCAACTCAACGGCAAGACGCTCGGCATCATCGGGCTCGGCGGCATCGGTCGCGAGGTGATGCGCATCGGCCGCGGTCTCGGCATGGACGTCATCGCCTGGAACCGTACGCCGCAGCCCGGCGCGCCGCTCGTTGCCCTCGAAGAGCTGTTGGCGCGCTCCGACGTCATCACGCTGCATCTCGCGCTCAACGACGAGACCCGCGGATTTTTGGCCGCCGCGCAGGTGGCGCGCATGAAGCCCGGCGTCGTTCTGATCAACACCGCGCGCGGCGCTTTGGTCGACGAGGCAGCCCTGCTCGAGGGCCTGCGCAGCGGCCGCATCCGCCACGCCGGCCTCGACGTGTTCCACGCCGAGCCGCTCAAGGCCGACCATCCGCTCGCCGCCATGGACAATGTCACGCTGTCGGCCCATGCCGGCTTCCGCACGCTCGAAGCCTCGCAGACCCTGCTGCGGCGGGCGATCGACATCGTGCGCGGGATCCTGGGAATGCCGGCGGTGGCATAAGCGGCCCGCCGATGCTATCAAGACGTGTGACGCCGCGTTGCCGGACCCGCATGGAACGTTATCTCGACATCAGTCTAAGCGTGAACGGCGAGGCCGTGCGCGAGCGCGTCGCGGCGCGCAAGACGCTGGTCGATTTCCTGCGCGACGATCTCGGCCTCACCGGCAGCCATATCGGCTGCGAGCAGGGCGTGTGCGGCGCCTGCACGGTGCTGCTCGACGGCGCCGTGGTGCGCGGCTGCCTGGTGCTCGCGGTGCAGTGCGACGGCGCCGCGGTCGAGACCATCGAGGGCATGTCCGATTCCGGCGCCATCGCCGATCTGCAGGACGCGTTCCAGCGGCGCAATGCGCTGCAATGCGGCTTCTGCACCCCTGGCATGCTGATTGGTGCGAGCGACCTGCTCGGCCGCGGCGGCGTGCCGAGCCGCGACGCCATCCGTGAACATCTCTCCGGCAACTACTGTCGCTGCACCGGCTATCAGGCTATCGTCGACGCAATCGAATCCGTCGCCCAGACGCGGGCGGGAAAGGCAGGCTGACCATGAACGAACACGCAAACCCGGCGACGCTGTCGGCGCAGGCCGACGAGCTCGAAGAGCGGATGATGAACGAGCTCGGCGAGCGCATCGCCACCAAGTCGGTGCTGTTCGGCCTGGCCGACGGCAAGATCGAGATGCAGAGCAGTCCGGCGCTGCGCGCCGCCAACCCCGACAAATACTTTTTGATGGGCGCCGACCCGCGGCTTCCGGCCATGCCGAAGAAGCCGACCTTGATCGACTTCTTCAACAACCGCTTCGCTTCGCTCAATCACCTTTTGCAGAGCGCGACGCACGCGCTCAAGGGCGGTCACAGCGAGAAGGTCATACTCGCCTGCCTGCTGCACGACATCGGCGTCGCCGGCTTCATCCGCTGCGACCACGGCTACTGGGGCGCGCAGATGATCGAGCCCTATGTCGACGAGGAAGTGAGCTGGGCGGTGCGCTGCCACCAGGCGCTGCGCTTCTTCCCCGATACTTCAGTCGGCTACGAATATCCGCAGATGTATATCGACAATTTCGGCGCCGACTATAAGCCCGAGCCTTACATCGTCGCCGAATACGAGCGCGCCAAGAACCACAAATATTACATGACCTCGCGCATGATCTGCGTCAACGACATCTATTCGTTCGATCCCAATGCCAAGGTCGACCTCAACGACTTCGTCGACATCATCGGCCGCAACTTCAAGCAGCCCGAGGAAGGCCTCGGCTTCGACAACTCACCGTCGGCCCATATGTGGCGCACCCTGATGTGGCCGACGCGGTTTTTGTAATCTTCACCCTCCCCTGCAGGGGGAGGGCAGGCCGCGCAGCGGCCAGGGTGGGGAAGTGTATGCACAGCCCCACCCCGCGTCGCTTCGCGACGCGTCCCTCCCCCTGCAGGGGAGGGTATAAAGGGGCGAGATGAAAATCGCCGACGATCAGCCGTCCGGCCTGACCGCCCTCGACCGGCCGAACTCCTATATCGGCCGCTCGGTGCCGCGGCCCAATCTGGCGCGGCTCACCCAAGGGCGCGGCCAATATGTCAGCGACGTGGTGCTGCCGCGCATGGCCCATATCGCCTTCGTGCGCTCGCCGCACGCGCATGCGCGGATCAAAAACATCGCCACGGCCGAGGCGAAGCAGGCGCCGGGCGTGATCGCCGTCGTCACCGGCGCCGAGCTTTCGAAAGTGATCACGCCGTGGGTCGGCGTGCTCACCCATCTCAAGGGCATCAAATCGGCGCCGCAGCACGCCATCGCGGTCGAGCGCGCTTGCTGGCAGGGCGAAGCGGTATGCGCCGTCGTCGCCAAGAGCCGCGCCGAGGCCGAGGATGCTTGCGCGCTGGTCGGCGTCGACTACGAAGTGCTCGCCGCGGTGACGGACGCGGAAACCGCGCTGGACGCGGCGACGCCGGTGATTCATCCCGAGCTTGGCGACAATCTCACCTTCGAGCGAGTTTTGAACGCCGGCGATCCCGACAAAGGCTTTGCCGAGGCCGACGCGATTGTGGAAGCGACTTTCGTGTTCGGCCGCCACACCGGCGTCACCAACGAGGCGCGCGCCATCGTTGCCGATTGGAATCCGGGCGAGCAGCGCCTGACCGTGTACCAGGGCACGCAGGCGCCGCACATGATGCAGAACCTGTTCGCCAAGCACCTTGGGCTCGAAGAGCACCAGGTGCGCGTGCTCACCAAAGACGTCGGCGGCTCGTTCGGCATCAAGGTGCACACTTATGCCGACGAGATGGCGGTCGTCGCGCTGGCGAAGCTGTTGAAGCGGCCGGTCAAATTCATCGCCGACCGCTTCGAGAGCTTTGTCACCGACATCCACGCCCGCGACCATCGGGTCAAGGCGCGCATCGGCGTCAAAAAAGACGGCGCGATCACCGCGTTCGAGATCGACGATCTCACCGGCATCGGGCCGTATTCGGTTTACCCACGCACCAGCGGCATCGAGGCCAACCAGGTGGTCAATCTGGTCGGCGGCCCATACACCTGCCCGAATTACCGCGCCCGCGCCCGCGTCGTGTTCCAGAACAAGAATGTCATGTGCCAATACCGCGCCGTCGGCCATCCGATCGCGACCGCAGTGACCGAAGGCCTGGTCGAGCTGGCCGCGGTGAAGATCGGCATGGATCCGGCCGAGCTGCGGCGGCGCAATCTGTTTGCCGATAATGCTTATCCCGCGACCAGCGCCGCCGGGCTGAAATTCGAAGGCCTGTCGCATCACGCCTCGCTCGACAAGATTCTCAAGATGATGGATTACGCCGCGTTGCGCGCCGAGCAGGCGAAGCTGCGCGAGCGCGGCATTCAGCGCGGCATCGGCTTTGCCTCCTTCATCGAGGTGACCAATCCATCCGCCGCGTTCTACGGCGTCGGCGGCGCGCGCATCTCCTCGCAGGACGGCGCTACCGTGAAGCTCGATGCCACCGGCGCCGTCTTCATCCATTCCGGCGTCACCGAGCAGGGCCAGGGCGCGGAGTCGGTATTGGCGCAATGCGTCGCCAGCTCCTCCGGCGTGCCGATCGAGAGAGTCCGCGTCGTCACCGGCGATACCGACAACACGCCGTATGGCGGCGGCACCTGGGCGTCGCGCGCCGCCGGCATTGGCGGCGAGGCGGCCTGGCAGGCCGGCAAGGTTTTACGCGACAACGTGCTCGCCGCCGCCGCCTCGATCCTGCAGGCCGATCCGAAGACGCTCGATATCCGCGGCGGCGTGGTCGTTGACGCCGACACCGGCCGCGAGCGCATGGGCCTCGATGAAGTGGCGCGCGTGGTTTATTTCCGCCCCGACACCTTGCCGCCCGGCTTCCAGGCCGAGTTCCTGGTGACGCGCCATTACGTGCCGCGCGCCTGGCCGTTCGCCTTCACCAACGGCGTGCAGGCGTCCTATCTGGAAGTCGACACCCGGATCGGCGCGGTGAAGCTGCTAAAACACTGGTGCGTCGAGGATTGCGGCACCGTGATCAATCCGCAGCTGGTCGACGAGCAGATCCGCGGCGGCATCGTGCAGGGTATTGGCGCCGTGCTGTTCGAGCACTGCCTCTATGACAACAGCGGGCAACTCCTCAACGGCACCATGATGGATTACCTGGTGCCGATGGCCGGCGAGATGCCCGACATGGAGATCGGCCACGTGGTGACGCCGACCTCCGATTCCGAGCTCGGCGCCAAGGGCGCCGGCGAAGCCGGCACCGCCGGCGCGCCGGCCTGCATCATGAATGCGGTGAATGACGCATTACGTCCGCTTGGCGCCGCGGCGATCACGCAGATGCCGATCACGCCGGAACTGGTGTTGCACGCGCTGCGGGGGTAAATCCTCCCCGCATGCCTTCAGTCTCCAAGCCCAAAATCGTCGCCATGATCGTCGGCTCGGCGATCATCATGCAGCAGATCGATTCCACCGTGATCACCACGGCGCTGCCGCAGATGGCGATCTCGCTGCATTCCGATCCGGTGCGCTTGAGCGTCGCCGTCACCGCTTATCTCTTGAGCCTCGCGGTGTTCGTGCCGGTCAGCGGCTGGGCGGCGGACCGCTACGGCGGCCGCACCATCTTCCGTGCCGCCATCGCGCTGTTCACGCTCGGCTCGATCCTGTGCGGGTTTTCCGGCAACGTGGTCGAGCTGACCGCGGCGCGGGTGCTGCAGGGCCTCGGCGGCGCCATGATGGTGCCGGTCGGACGCCTCGTATTGTTTCGCAGTGTTGAGAAAACAGCGCTGATAGCCACCATGGCCTACTTGCAGGTGCCGGCGCAGCTCGGCCCGGTGCTCGGGCCGCCGATCGGCGGCTTCATCACCACCTATTTTTCCTGGCGCTGGATTTTTCTGGTCAACGTGCCGCTCGGCATCCTCGGCATTATTCTGGTGACCATCTTCTTCGACGATCAGAAAGAGGAAACCCACCGGCCGTTCGACTGGCTCGGCTTCGTGCTCACCGGCGCGGCGCTGTTCTGCCTGATGTACTCGATCGAGGCGTTCGGCCGCGGCCGCGGCGACGTCACCGAGCTTGTCATCCTGCTCGTGCTCGGCGTCGTGCTCGGCACGCTGGCGCTGCGCCATCTGTGGCGCTCGCCGCATCCCCTGCTCGACCTGTCGGTGTTCCGCATTGCCACGTTTCAGACCAGCATCACCGGCGGTTCGCTGTTCCGCGCCGGCGCCGGCACGCTGGTCTTTCTGCTGCCGCTCCTGCTGCAAGTGGTATTCGGCCTGTCGGCCTTCGCCTCCGGCACCATCACCTTCGCTACCGCGCTCGGCTCGCTGTCGATGAAGCTCACCGCGCGGCCGATCCTGCGGCGCTACGGTTTTCGCACGGTGATCATCGTCAACAGTGTGATCAGCTCAGCGACCATCGCCATGTGCATTTTGTTCACGGCGGCGACGCCGATAGCGGTGATTTTTGCGCTGCTCTTGATCGCCGGCTTCTTCCAGTCGCTGCAGTTCACCGCCACCCAGGCCATGACCTATGCCGACGTCGAGCAGCCGCAGATGAGCTCGGCGACCAGCATCGCCAGCATGGCGCAGCAATTGAGCCGCGGTTTCGGCATTTCCTTCGTCGCGGCGCTGTTGAACCTGTCGCTCGCCTGGCGCGGTGCCGAACACCTCGGCCTGCCCGATTTCACCGTGGCGTTCGCCGGCGCGGCGATGCTGGCGCTGCTCAACTTTCCGTTCGGCTGGGTGCTGCGCCACGACGCCGCCGCCGAGGTCAGCGGGCATAAGCCGAAAATTGCCGCCTCGTAGCCTGGATGGAGCGAAGCGAAATCCAGGAGTCAGATTCCCGGATTGCGCTGCGCTTCATCCGGGCTACAAGTCGCCGGCACGTCCGGGGAAAAGTTTCAGCGCATTGTCGCGCGCAATCGCCGCCACCGTCTGCGGCGGCAGAAAATCCGGCGCGGTGAAATCGGCGACCTCTTCGGCCACCACGCGATCGTTGCAGAACGGCCAGTCGCTGCCGAACATGATGCGGTCCGGCGCCGCGATACGCGATAGCGCGCCCATCGGCGCCGCGCCGCACGCCAGCGCATTGTCGTACCAGAACGTTTTCAGCCCGGCGAAAATCTCTTCGCGCGTTCTTTGCTTGAGCCGCTTGTCGATCATCGGCGCCACCGACAGCCGCCAGGCGAGATAGGGCAGGGTGCCGCCGCCATGCGATAGGATGAAACGAATATTTGGAAAGCGCTCGAGCGCGCCGGAGAACAACAGATTGACCGCGGCGCGCGTGGTGTCGAACGGGTATTCGATCATGAAACCCGGCCATGGCAGATCGAGCGACTTGCTCGACGGATGCAGGCTCGGATGGACGTGAACCACGGTGTGGCGGCTGTCGAGATAGGTCAGCAGCGGATCGAACGCGACGTCGCCGAGGAATTTGTCGCCGTAGCTTGCGAACAGCGAAATGCCCTCGAAGCGCAGCGTCTCGAGGCAATAGCGCGCTTCGGCGATGGCTGCATCGACGTCGTGCATCGGCAGGAGACCGAAGCAGCCGAAGCGCTTTGGATGCTGCGCGATCAGCTCGGCCGCGTAGTCATTGCAACGCCGCGCCATGGCCGCGGCCTTCGCCGGCGGCAGAAACCACACGCCGGGCTGGCCCAGCGATAACAGCGCCAACGCGATGCCGTGCTTGTCCATCAGCTCGAGCGCCAGCGCCGGCGTCCAATCCGGATAGCGCCCGATCGCCGGCCCCGACCCCGCCTCGTACACCGCGTCGCTGTAGAATTGCGGGATGAGATGGATGTGCACGTCGATCATGCCCGCTGCCGCACTACTTGCCATGTCGTGCTCCTACAACGCCGAATCCCAATAGCGCACGCTGACACCGGCGCTGTCTAGAAGTGACGTGACGAAAGTGACGCTCGCGACTCCCTCTCCCCGCGTGCGGGGAGAGGGTGGGGTGAGGGGGCCTCGCCGCTGCCTGAGTGTCGTGTACGATTGCCTGAGTCGCCGAGCACTCCCTTTAAGCTCAGAATCGCGGAGAGGCCCCCTCACCCTCGGTCGCTACGCTCCCTCGACCTCTCCCCGCGCGCGGGGAGAGGTGAAGAATGGCGCACTTGTCGACTGTGAATCGCCTTCTACAATGCAGCTCGGAGGTCAGCGAAGTGAACGACTGGAAAGCCCAGCAAGTCCTCATCGTCGGCGGCGGTATCGGCGGGCTGGCGGCGGCGTTGGCGCTGGCGCGCAAGGGCATTGCCGCGCAGGTCATCGAGCAGGCGCCGGAGTTCAAGGAGATCGGCGCCGGCATCCAGCTCGGCCCCAACGTGTTCTGGATGTTCGAGGCGCTCGGCCTGATCGAGCCGATCAGCGCGCTCGCGGTGTTCCCCAACAACCTCATCATGCTGGATTCGGTGACCGGGCAGGAGGTCACCCGCATTCCGCTCGGCGACGCGTTCCGCAAAAAATTCCATCATCCTTATGCGCTCATCCATCGCGCCGATTTGCACAAGGTGCTGCTGCAGGCCTGCCAGACATCCGATCTGATCCGCCTCGACGCCTCGCAAAAAGTCGTCAAGGTCGACGACACCGCCGACGGCATCACGCTGCGCGCCGAGAGCGGCAAGGCGTATCGCGGCTCAGCCCTGATCGGCGCCGACGGCCTGTGGTCGACCGTCCGCCAGATCGTGGTCGGCGATGGCCCGCCGAAACCCGCCGGCCATATCACCTACCGCGCCGTGCTGCCGACCTCGGAAATGCCGGAGCAATATCGCTGGCGCGACATGGTGCTGTGGGCCGGCGAGAAGGTGCACCTCGTGCACTATCCGCTGCGCACCGGCGAATTGTTCAATCTGGTCGCCGTGTTCCATTCCAACCGTTACGAGGAGGGCTGGGACAGTTTTGGCGATCCGGCCGAGCTGCACGAGCGTTTCGCCAAAACCTGCGAGCCGGTTCGCACGCTGCTGAACAAGATCGAAAGCTGGCGCATGTGGGTGTTGTGCGACCGGCCGCCGATCAAGGACTGGAGCCGCGGCCGCATCACGCTCTTGGGCGACGCCGCTCATCCGATGCTGCAATATCTGGCGCAAGGCGCCGGCATGTCGATCGAGGATGCGGTGTGCCTCGCCGACAAGGTGGTCGCGCTAAACGGCGATTACCCGGCGGCGTTTTTGGCCTACCAGCAGGCGCGCTATCTGCGCACCGGCCGCGTCCAGATCATGGCGCGCGTTTACGGCGAGTTCTATCACGCCTCAGGCGTCGCCAAGGAGCTGCGCAACATGATGCTCGGGTCGCGCACGGCCGAAGACGCCATGGCCGGCATGGCGTGGCTTTACGGCAGACAGCCCGAGCTGACGGGCGCGGCAGCGGCGATGGCGTCGTGAGCATGCGCGGTTCTTGGTTTGCCATTGCCGCCTGCGCTTCGCTGGCGATGGTCGGCCCGCTTCCGGCCAATGCCGCGGACGATTTCTATTCCGGCAAGACCATTCAGATGCTGATCGGCTTTTCCGCCGGCGGCGGTTACGATCTCTACGGCCGCACCTTGGCGCGCTATCTCGGCCGCCATATTCCCGGCACGCCGCAGATCGTGCCGCAGAACATGCCGGGCGCCGGCTCGCTGAAGCTGGTCAATTATCTCTACAACGTCGCGCCGAAGGACGGCACCGCGATCGGCATTTTCGCGCCCGGCATCGTCGCCGAGCCGCTGCTCGGCCACGGCGACGGCACCCAATTCGACGCCACCAAATTCGGCTGGCTCGGCAGCGTGTCGCAAGAGGTCAGCGTCTGCGCCTTCATGGCCTCGACCGGCATCGCTTCGCTCGAGGACATGCAGACGAAGCCGATCGTCATCGGCGCGTCGGGCGGCGGCGCCGAGAGCGACGTGTTCGCAACCGTCTTGCGCAACATGTTCCACATGCCGATCCGCATCGTCACCGGCTATCCGGGCGGCACCGAGATCACGCTGGCGATGCAGCGCCACGAGGTCGACGGCCGCTGCGGCTGGTCGTGGACGAGCCTCATCAGCCGCAACAAGGCGATGCTGACCGGCAAGGAGATCAACGTCACGCTGCAGGTCGCGCTCGCCAAGAACGACGATCCCAACCTCGCCGGAGTGCCGCTGATCATGGATTTGACCGCCGATCCGGCGCAACGCGCGGCGCTCAAGCTCATCGTGTCGCGCCAAAGCATCGCCCGGCCGTTCGCGACGCCGCCCGGCGTGCCGGCGGCGCGGCTCGCCATGCTGCGCGACGCCTTCGATGCCGCCATGAAGGACCCGGATTTTCTCGCCGAAGCGCGCACCGCCGATCTCGACGTGCGGCCGGTATCGGGCACCGCGGTGGAGACGTTGATCAAGGAGATCTACGCGTCACCGCCCGAGGCGGTCAAGCTCGCGACGAAGGCGATGCAGGCGAAGCCGTGACATTCACCTCTCCCCGCGTGCCGCTCGCGCTTCCTTCTCCCCGCGCGCGGGGAGAAGGATAGGATGAGGGGGCCTCTCCGCGATTCTGAGCTCATAAGGATTTCTCGCGGTTCGGTCATCGCCCGCAACGCTCAGGCAGCGGCACCGCCCCCTCACCCCACCCTCTCCCCGCACGCGGGGAGAGGGAGCCGCGAGCGTCGCGCGCGGAAATTTTCGTCGTGGGATCGCGAACGTGCAGCGCTTGCGGTGGCGCGCTTTCGCCGCGCCAACGAATCTTTCGGAGTGACGCACACTTTTGCGCCGCCGGCTGCCGGCCGACCTCGCAAAATCACGACGCCTCGTGCAAAAGCGGCGTGTTTTCAGTTGCTTGCGAACGCGCCGAAGGCAAATTCATTCATCCTTGACACGCCACGTCGGTTCGTTAGCGATGCATTCATCCCGCCCACGTAAGGGGACGTCAACCGGTGACGCCGACTGACGGGGCGGGTGCGGTTCCTGCGGGCGGCGGCTCGTCACTGCCGCTCTCGGGCGGTCCGGGCATCGACCCCGCCGGCATTACGACCGGCGCGCGAGGTGCTTCGCTTAAGCGCGGTGCCAAGGTGGAGGTAACTCCTTCGCGCTGCATCGCGTGAAGCGCGGCCTGGATCGAGCT
>Ga0210408_10000204_pt1 | contig 85385 bp, 64 predicted proteins | sample IncBWH4MmetaG_FD_155471 | JGI IMG/M metagenome (GOLD analysis project Ga0210408, IMG submission 155471) | Forest soil microbial communities from Barre Woods Harvard Forest LTER site, Petersham, Massachusetts, United States - Inc-BW-H-4-M | ecosystem: Environmental > Terrestrial > Soil >...
ATTGTTGAACGGGCGCTGGGGCTGGGTGCCGGGTCAGTACGTGGCCCGTCCGATCTATGCGCCCTGCCTGGTGGTCTGGCACGGCAGTGCGGCCGAAAGCGGGATGGTCGGCTGGTCGCCGCTGGGGCCGGCCGATATCTATGTGCCCGGCTATCGCGCCTCTCCCCACTACGTGCAGAGCGTGAATCTGCAGAGCCTGGGGCGCGGCTCCGGTGCGGCGGCCCAATCAGATGCGCTGGACGCCAAGCCGCACTACACCTACCAGCACAATCCGGCCGCGGTGACCTGGGTCCATCGCGACACGATGCAGCTGGCGCGGCCGGTTGGCCGCACGCTGCAGCCGCCGCCCGCGCACTGGATCTCGGTGCCCGTGACGCACCTGGCGCCGGTTGCGGCGCCGCCCTCCCCGATCGCAGCGCCCGCCGGCGCGCAACTGGGCCAGGCCGGGCGCTCAACCGACCGCCCGGGGGTCTCGCCGGCTCACGCGGTGGCGGCCGAGCCGACCGGCGCCTCGCTAGTCCCCGGAATCTGTTTACATTCAACGGCCTGAACCGGCCTCCTTTTGGGCCGATGTTCCCGCGATCGACGCCCTGCCGAGCCGCTTAGCCTGCGCCCTGCTCCAGCTAGAACAGGACGAAAGGACAGGGATCATGTCGATTCAGGCGACGGGCGCATATTCGAACGTTTATCAGACACAAACTACGCAGGCCACCGGACATGCGCACCACGCGCACGGCAACCGGCGCACCGGCAATGACAGTGATGGCGATGACGGCCAGAGCGGGCAAAGCGGCCAGTCCTCGGCCAGCGGCGGCATGATGGGTTTCATGGACAGCATCTTCTCTGCGCTCAGCCAGCTCGGCCTGGTGCCGGGCGCGCCGACCGCGGCTGCCACCAGCACGAACGGCAGCAGCGGGACCACGACGACCACGACGCCCACCGCGGCGAGCGGCAGCAGTTCGGCCACGACGACGGCGAGCACGGCAGCAACCGGCACCACGACCACCGGCACTTCCGGCACTGTCGCTTCCGACAGCAACAGCAGCGGTTCGACGGCCGGCACCAACAGCGCCGCCAACGTGCTCAACGCTCTGCACTCGTTCCTGCACGACTTGTTCACCGCGCTGCGCCAGGTCCAGTCGGGCCAAAGCCAGGGCCAATCCGGTGACGGCGAGGGCGACAGCGATGGCGGCGGCGAAGATCACGGCGGGGGGCACTACGACAACCTGGCCAACAGCCTGCAGGGCCTGCTGCAAAGCCTGTCGAATAGCTCTTCGACGTCCGCGTCGACCGCGTCGACCTCGAGCGACAGCGCCGTATCGAAGCTGCAGCAGGACTTCCAGGCGCTGGTGAGCGCGCTCACCGGCACGAGCGCTGCCAGCACGACAGCGGCTTCGACCACGTCGAACGCCACCCCGACGGCATCGACGACCGGGGCCGTCACGTCCACATCGACCGCCGCCACCACCGGTACATCCAGCGGCGCAGCCAGCACCGTGAGCTCGACGCCGGCAACGACCCCTGCGGCCGATGCCGCCGGCGGCAGCACGCCGGCCTCGCTGCAGTCGTTCCTTCAGGCGCTGATCCAGAACCTGGGTGTCGAGTCGAGCCTGTCGAGCGCGAGCCCGCAGCCCGGCGCCCTGGTGCAGGCGACCGCCTGAGCCGGACCGACGCCAGCTAGTTCACCACCAGCCGAGCGGCACCGCGGGTGCCGCTCGGTTTTTTTATTCCGGGCTCGACAATCGCATCGACCCGCCTGGCTCGACTCTAGACGACCTCGACCCACGCTTTTCCTTCGCGGTACGCTTTCAGCTTCGGCTCGAGCGTCTCGGTCGGCAACTCGTACCGCGTCGCCTCGTCGATCGCCTTCTGCTGCAGGCGCGCCGCGCTCTGAAAATCTCCGGACGCCGCTGCAACGGCCGCCCGCACCTCGAGCAGCGAGAGCTGGTCGATGAACTTGTCCTGGATCTGTTTCAGATAGTTCTGCGCTGCGCTCGGGTTGCGAACCTTTTCGTCGGGGCTGGTCGCGTACAGCCACGCCAGCTTCAACTTGGCGGCCGCAAAGTCGCCGTTCGCGGCGCGCTCGAGCCACTTCAGGGCCGCGTCTCGGTCCGGCGCCAGGCGCGCACCGCTGAGCATCTCGATGGCGAGCACGTATTGGGCCTCGCCCTGGCCGGCCTCGGCCGCGCGCTGCAGCCAGGCAAGCCCTTTTCTGGCGTCTGGGGTGCAGGCGTTGCCATACAGCAGGTTGTTGCCGAGCGAAAATTGCGCTCGCGCGTTGCCGCGTGCGGCCGCCGTCCAGTACCACTGGTTGGGGTTGCCGGCACTTTCCGGAATCTTCGTAAAGTTGGAGAGCAGTTCCAGTGCCGCAGCGTACCGATACGCGTCCGTTGCGCCGCCTTTGTCCGCTTTCTCGCGCAAGTCGTCAATCTCGCGTTGGGCGACAACCTGGTCCAGCTCAGCGCCCTTCAGTTTGAAGACGAACCTCAGCCGCAAGCCATATTCCTCCATCGGCTTGCCGTTCAAGCGCGCCGGCTCATACTGGAACCGCTTCAGGGCCTCCACGGCGACCAGGGCAAAATCGGCGTGGGTGCTCCACACAATGTCATGCAGTCGCGTGGTGCCGTCCACGCCCACTGCGTAAACAACGTCGACCCACCCGACCCTTCCTTCCCGTCGCATGCTCACCGGATAAGGCGGAGCAACCCGCTTCTTCGCTCTGGCGGGACGATAATTGCCCTCGGCGCTTGGCAGCACCGGCGCGAGCTGGGCGGCCAGGCTCTGATCGGACAGCCGCGCGAACAGATCCTTCTTTGCCGCGTCCGCGACGGCCTTTTGCGCCTCGGGCAGTCCGGCATAGACCTGGTCGCGCATTTTCGTCCAGGCCGGATCGCCGCCCTGGTTGGCCAGCGCCATCCAGGCGTATGCCTGGATCGGATCCGCCCCGACGCTCTCGCCCCGGTAATACATGACCCCGATGTTGAACTGCGCCGAGTGGTCCCCGATTTCGGCCAGGCGACGAAACTCGGTCAAAGCGGCCGTATAGTCCTTGCTGTGATACAGCGCCAGGGCCTCGTCGAAGCCGGCGAGCGCGCGCGAGGCCATCAACGACAGCATCAGCGATACAAGGATCCGGGCCATCGGTCTGCGGTTGTTCATGCCGAGCAGCCTAGCTGTCGCTCAGATCCTCGAAGTCCAGCTCACCCTCTCGCAGCCCGCCGTTGAGCACCCTGATCTGAATTCTGTCGATCGGCTCGCGCAAATTGAACACCTGCTTTCCGACATCGCCGATCTCGAGCTGCAGGCGGCCGTCCGGCCACCATTCGGCCCGAATGGTCAGGGGTGCACCCCAGAGCAATCGACCGTCGAAATAATCAACGGTGCTGGTTGAACGGTCCTTAAGGTACTCAACCGAAAACGAATACGAGCCCTGGCATCCGGGATCGGCCATATCCAGGTTGGCCAGCGGGAACGTCGCCTCGGGGTCCCCGAATCCCAGGATCACACGTGTCACCTGATCTGGATTGACCTCCTCCCGAATTCGGGCCGCCAGGTGGATCCGTCCATGCCGCGGCAGCGATCGCAGTGACCATTGACTCGGTACCTGCGCGCTGCCCGAGGCGAGCGCGAAGTGATAGTGCCCGCTGGGCGAGGTCGCGCAAGCCGCCAGCAGGGCTGCGCCGGCCGCGATCAACGTGGCCAGCAATCGGCGTGGCGCGTAGCAACCGGGGCCCATCGAATATCGCCTAGTGACGATCCTGCTTCGGGATCCGTGGCAGGCACGCCGGCATGTCGGCCAAGTGGTACGCCAACACCGCCAGGGTCGCAACCTGGACTCTGAGGTTGCCCGGATCGACCTTGTCGAGCGTGTCCGCGGCCGTGTGGTGATAGTCGAAGTAGTGCCGCGTGTCGACCAGCGGGGCGAAACCGGGCACGCCGGCCGCTTGCAGCGGACCGATGTCGGTTCCGACTTGACCCTCGCGCGATTCCAGCACCGTGGCGCCGAGCGGAGCCAGCGCGTCAATCACAGGCTGCAGGCGAACCAGCGATTCTTTCGTGACGGCCGCGAAGATGCCCATCACATGGCCGGCACCGTTGTCGCTTTCAATCGCCGCGCACTGGTCGTCGATTTTTCCGCTGACCGAGTCGAAATACGCTTCACTGCCGCGGGTCCCGTTTTCTTCGTCGGCCCAGCCGATGAAGCGAACGGTGCGACGCGCGCGCAGGTTCAACTCGTGCAGCACCTGCAGCACTCCCGCCGCGGCAGCGATGCCAGCGCCGTCGTCGGTTGCCCCGGTACCCAGGTCCCAGGAATCCAGATGGCCCGAGACGACCACGAACTGATCGGCCGACTCGGCCCCCGGCCAATCGGCGATGAGGTTGAAACTGTCCACATCGGGCAGCGTCTGGCAGGTCAGCACCAGTTTCATCGTGACCGGTCCGGCAGCGGCCAGGCGAGCGACCAGGTCGGCATCCTCGGCCGCCAACGCCGCCGCGGGGATGGGCGTTTGCTGAGGCTTCCAGAGCGTTGCGCCGGTGTGCGGCAGGCGGTACTCGGCCCCTCCGACTGAGCGCAGCAGCACCGCGGCAGCGCCCAGTGCGGCGGCATCCGAAGGACCGTGGAAGCGGTATTGGCCAGCCTGGTGGTACGCCGCCCCGGCGCGGCCGTTGTCGGCCAGGTTCTGATCGAAGCGCTCAACGAACACGACGATGTTGCCCGTGACCTCGCGCGCTTTCGCACGCAATTCGTTGAAGTCGCGCACGACGATCACGCGCCGCTCGAGTACGCCAGGGGTAGCCGCAGATCCGCCCAATGCGGTCAGGTGCAGGCGCTGCGTCACGCCGCTGGGCCGTCCCGGATAGTCCGTGAGTTCGGCCTGCTCCTCGCCCCGCACCCAGTGGGGCACCTTGACCGGCTGCAGCGTCACCTGCGCTCCCAGGGCGCGCATCGCGGCGGCGACCCGGGAGACGGCCGCGGCGTACTGGGGCGAACCGGACAGGCGCGGGCCGATGCGGTCTGATAGATCTTCGAGCAGCTCCCAGGCCCAGTCGCTCTTTTGCGCGGTCTCGCGAATCCGCTCGAGGTTGGCCCGGGTGGCCGGATCGATGGCATCCGCCGGCGGCGCCTGGGCCGCGACGCACGCAATCGAGGGCATGGCGCCCAGGGCCAGCACGGACAGGGTGCGTTTCATGCGGTCGACTTCGATCCAACCGGGTTGCTCGTCAGCACCGAGCGCAGCGCATCCCTTGCCTGCTGCTCGGTCAACGCGCGCGCTTCACCCATCACTTCAGGCGGCACCCACTGAGGAAACGGGACCTCGTGATTGACGTGACGCCCCGACGGCGTGTGCTCCTGACGGACCTGGCAGATCCGGTCCGGTTGGAACTCGCTCGCCAGCCGGGCCAGAGCCGGCCACAGGCGCCGATGCACGAACGTCACCTTTCCCTCGACCAGGCGGCAGATCAGCAGGTCCGGCGAGTCGGCCAGCTGTTCGAAGATCGCGTAGATCCGGCGACTGTCCGGGTGCGCCCACCAGCTGCCCTTGATCGGCGCGCCGACGATCGCCTCGGCCAGGCGCGGCACCGGGCCGCGCGCGGATGCGAGCACGATGCCGTGCGTCCGGACGAACGCCAACGCCTCGCCGGCCGTCAAGCAGTTTCCTCCGCGGGGGCAGCCAGGGCGAGCCCGGGCCCGGGACGCGATTCGACCATCCACAGGGCCGACGCGAAGCCGACCGTGGCGCCGAACATCACGTAGAACGCCGGCGCCAGCGGCGTGCCCGTCTCCTTGATCACCCAGGTCACGATGAAGGGAGCGAAGCCGCCAAACAGCATCACCGCAAAGTTGTACGCGATGCCCATTCCCGTTGAGCGCACGGCGGTGGGAAACTGCTCGGCCAGCGCCGTGGAAATCGCTCCGAAGAACGCGCCCACCGCGGTGCACATGGCCACTTGCATCACCACGAGGCGGCCCGCGGAGGGGGCGGCATGGACCCACGACAGCAGCGGATACGGCAGCACGAAATAGGCGATGGTCGCCGCGATCAGCACGGACCGCTGCCCCACCCGGTCCGACAGATGACCGAACAACGGGATCAGCGCGATCAGCCAGACCAGCGCGATCACCTGGGCCTGGAAAGCGTCCCCGAGCGACAGGGCCAGCTGGGTCTTGGCGTAGGTGGGCATGTACAGCAGCACGATGTAATAGGCCGTCGTTCCGCAAACCACCAGGCCGAACGAGGCCGCCACGGCCCGCGTGTGCTCGAGCAGCAGGACGCGAACGGCGACGCGGCGCACCGGCGCAGCCGCGCAGGCCTTGAATTCTTCGGTTTCATCGACGTGACGGCGAATGTACAAACCGACCGGGCCGATCAGCAGACCCACCAGGAACGGGATCCGCCATCCCCAGGCGTCGATCTGCTCCGGGGCCAGGGCCCGCGTGAGCAGCGCTCCGGCCAGCGCCCCGCCCAGCGCGGACAGGGCCTGGCCGACCATCTGCAGCGAGCCGTAAAAGCCGCGCCGGCCGCTGGGTGCGCACTCGACCAGGAAGCTGGTCGCACTGGAGAACTCCCCGCCCGTCGCGAAGCCCTGCAGCGACCGCGCCACCACCATCAGTATCGGCGCGCCCAGTCCAATGGCCGCGTAGGTGGGCGCAAACGCCACCATCGCAACCGCCACCGTCATCAGCAGGATCACCAGCTGCAGCGCCGCTTTGCGTCCCTTGCGGTCGGCGTACAGCCCGAGCACGATGGCGCCGACCGGGCGCATGAAAAAGCCCACCCCGAACGTCGCCAGCGTCAGCAGCAGCGACGCATACTCACTGGTCGACGGGAAAAACAGCCGCGCGATGACCACGGCCAGGAAGCCGTAGACGACGAAGTCGTACCACTCGAGCGCATTACCGATGACGGCAGCGACCACCTGCCGCAGACGTGGAACGGGTCTGTCCATGGGCCTCACCCTCCCCGGCGAAACCTGCCGGTTCAGTGTACGGAGGTCGGAGGGTCGTCACAATAGCCCTCTGGGCTGTGCCCTCACCCCCGGCCCCTCTCCCGCTTGCGCGGGCGAGGGGCGACCGGTCGTCATTCCTTTAGACGCACTACCAAAGCGGAAACCGGCGGGTATTTGAAAGTCCGTTGATTGAAGCATTGCGGACGTGAGGGGGCTGGCGCTCAGACCGGGCGCATTTTTTCCGTGCCGACCCATTCCGGAAGTTCGACGAAGGAATCTCGCGGCCGCAAAGCGGACACCGGCAACCCACCCACCGCGAAACGTGTTCCGGGGCTGGCAGGCTAACGTTTTGACGCCGCCTCTTTGCCTACGGGATCGGATCGCACGTGGCTCCACTAAGTTATGCCGAGATTGCATGCACCGTGAAAGTGATGTCAGGAAATGCCTGCCGATTACGTTTTACGCTCAATCAACTCTTTTGGGCGCTAGACTCGTCTTCGTCGAAGACGCGCATACGATGCGACGACCGATTGGAGCGCCAGCCAGTCGGCCGCGGCATCGCCGAAAACTTCCAGAGCAACTCGATGTAGTTGGCGCGCACTGAAGACGCCAAGGGCCGAACAATTCCCGCTACTCGTTCTTCACGGCATCGGGATTGGAATCGAAAGTTGACTAGCGCTGATCCTGCGTCGGAGTTACCTGTAGCCGGGGCGGCTTCGGCGGGCCGACTTCCGCTGGGTGGCCTACATACCAGAATATCGTGCCGCGCTCGAATCGAGTCATCAAGCCGAGTCCGTCAGGTGTGGGGACCTCATCGGTGAGCGGATATCCGAAGCGTTTGGTGCCGCCGGCCTGCAGAAACCGACTGCGGATCTCGCCAATGATGTAGTGCACCCCGGTCCGATTCGAGGCGAGGATGGAAGCCTGGATCGGCACATCAGCCTCGCGCTCGCCTCGTGGATGGCACATCGGAGCTTCGATCTTGACGGAGGGTGGCACGCTGATCCTGCCGTAACCTCCGCCTGCGGCAACGGTGTCGAAGTCCTGGCGAAGCCCTGCACTGCCATCGCGCTGGCGGTCGCCGGTCGGATGACCGAGCAGGCCCTGGGCGCCACCCATATTGACCCACTTCTGATCAATGGCGGCGTCGAGTGGCAGATCGCGGATGCTGCGCCTCGGTCGCCGGGGGCCGGACAGGCCATAGACCTGGAACAGATTGAAGCTTGGAAGCACCACGAGGCCATCGGCGATCGTCGGTGCCGTAAATTTCGCCAGCGCCGCGGCATCCGGCCCGTTGTTCCACAGCTCGTTCAGATTTTTCGCGTCGTGAGCGTAGAAGATCGCACGGGAGGGAGCGCCCCACATGCTGTCGGCCTGTTGGACGACGGTCCAGACAATGCCGTTGTAACGGCCATGCGCCGACATCGAGCTGAACCCACCGGGCATTCCGTCGTGGCCAGGCCGAGCAGTCGCAACGTGGGCCGGCCTCGGGTTGACCGTCCCGGAGGCGATGTCGTAGTGAAATGCCTTCAGGTAGTCCTTCTCGGCCATCTTGTAAATGTAGCCGTCATTAGCTGAGTATTGCCAAAAGACCGGGCCCCCGTGGATATTCGGCCCATACGATTCACCGTTCTTGTAGTCCGCGACGTCGATATAGCAATGTTTGTCCCTGTCCGCCACTTCGCCGGTGGGGCCGGTCCCGGTACCGGTGGTTGGGCACGCGTTGGTGTAGGTCGTGGTCGTGGCTGAGTTAAACGGATACGGCCCAGGTCCGTAGTGAAAGCTATTGTAGAAAGCCTGAAAGTCGGGTTGCCCGGGGGTTAGATTGCTTTGGGACAGGACGAAGAACCTGCCGTCCTTGCCGCCTCCGACCAGCATGGCGTTCGGCAGGAGCATCGGGCCGCCGGCGCCCAGGTCTGTGTCGCCCATCGCGTACTCGCTCGCGAAAGGCGGTTGGTACTGGGACATCTGCGTAAGCGAGGTCCCATCGCCAAGCAGCTTGACGAAGGAATCCCCGAGTGCGGCGAGTGTAGGGGCCTGGTCGTTCCCAGTTTGATAGAAGATCGAACCGTCATCAGTCCCTGCCAGACCATTGCCGGAAGCCCAGACTCCCATGCCTCCTTCCATCATGCCCTTTGAGTTGGTGAAGACCCCTGCGGGAGCGAAATCTGTGGCGCGATAGCCGATAATCCACCCGCGGAACGGGTCGTTGGGACAGTTGTGGTCGCACTGGTAAGTCCCGTAGCCTAGGTAGACGGTGCCCTGCTGCAAGAGCAGCCCCGGGCGCTGGCGCTCGCATTCATGGTTGAAAACGAAGTTGTTGATGGGGTCCGTGATTTGATCCGTCCCAATTCCACCGACCTGCTTTTTGCGCAGATCCACGCCGGTCGTGATATCCAACGCATGCAGATAGTCGTAGCCTGCCTGCTGACTGTCGGGTTGGTCACGCGCCACCACGTACATCGTTGAGGCGCTGACATCGATCACAGGCGTGCTCGTGATGCCGACGATCGGCGGTACCGTTTCCGGGCAGATCGTGCTGAGGTCCGGAGTTCCCAGGGAGGTGCGCCACAGCCACTTCGCCGACTCTGCCACCATGGCGCCGCGAACTGTCACGTATGCTGTGGTGTCGGCGGAGGTGTCGTCGGCGTCGAAGGCATAGACGATGTCCTCCGCAGTCGCGACCACAATGATGTTCTTCGCGTGGTTCTGGATCTTCACTCCGTGCACGTAGAGGGGTTGCGCCAGCAGCGTGCCGAGTACGTGGCGATCGTAGAGCAGCCCGAAGTTCGGTCCGCTCACGTTGGTCGGGTTCAGAATCGTCTCGGCCAGCTGGGCACCGTGGCGCGCGTTGTCGTTGTGTTGCGTGACCACGTTCTGTGGGGCGCAGTTCACCGTGACCACGTTCGAGTTCGGACTGATGAGGGTGCCGATGTACTCGACGACTTGGACCGTGTCCCCGACGGCGAAAGAGGAGGGAGGGGCGATTGATAGCAGGGCGTCCCCCGGTGCCGCGCCGCCGTTTCCGACGACCACGCCGTTGTTGAGCAGAACCAGCGTCGCATCGATCGTGGTGTTGCGGACCTTCACAATCGATTGATCGGGGCAGATCGGGCCGAGCAGAACAGGCGGCGCAATGGCGCTAACGGGCGTCTGAGGCGTGGAGCTCGAGCTCGTAGTGCACAACGCTTGTTGCGCCGAGATCGATGCCGTCGAGGCGATCGTCGACACGGGCATCCAGTTGTCCGAGCCGGTCGCAAGTCCCGAACCGATGGGGCTTGTGGCGTCGAAAGCCTGGACGCTGGCGCCTGTATATAAACCATGCATCGTCAGGGCATCGTTACCGACAATCGGCGGATCAAGCTGCGGCGGGAGCATCGGGCTAGGGTCCGCGAGGACGGTCTTAGGCCCGGAGGCGGGGCTCGCGGGCGCGGAACAGGACGCTTGTGTTGCCGTAATCTGATCGCCGCCAACCAGCGACGAAGCGTACGCAGGCACCCAATCGTTGCCCCAGTCGTTCGGCGTGAAGCCGCCGCCGATGATGGCACCGCCCGCCGTGACGTCCGCGACCGACACCGTGACACCGGGGAGCAAGCCGTGCACGCCTACGATTTGTCCGCAGGCGTAAATGTCGTTGCCCACAGTGGGGGCCGCCAACGTGGCGGGCATCGCGCCGACAATGATCGGCGGGCTCGACGGAAGACTACTCAAGCCGTTCACGAGCTGGATGGCGGTTAGCTTGTCGCCCGCATGCAAGGCTCGCGTCAACGCGACTGCATTGAACCCGAAGCGCGGAGTGGCCGTCCCGATCACGATGCTGCCGTTCAGGATCACACGGACTGTCGCCTTCGGGATATAGGATTGCACGTATATGTGTGTCGAGCAGGCATCGACCGCAGCGATGACCGGAGGCGATAGCGTCGAGCGTCCCTCGGTCGGCCCGCCGGTGATCGGAAAGTTCGGATTTATATAAACATTGCCCGCGCGCGCAGGAAAAGCGCAAACGATAACGGCCGCGCAGGCGAGAAGCTTTGATTTGGATGCCTTGCTCCACATGCGTATGTTCCTCTCCGATTAGTCACACGTCCCTTGCGTGCCCCACAGTCTCCCGATCGGCGGTGAGCTGTCAATGACGCACCTGCGAATTTGATTTGAGTGATCTGGAGAAGCCTTCGATTCGCGGAAGATTCCGCTCGCAGCCCGGAACAAATGTCGGGAAAGGCATTCCGATTACGTCTTACGCGACTCAAGAAACCTCTTGAAGCAAGATTTGTCCTTGGCCAGTCGAGATGATTTGCTCGGCAGCAACCGGTGCGCCAGGCCGTCGCCTCCTGCATCTCACGCCCGCCGCCGCGACGCCGCGCCCCCAAAAGCCTCAAGATCAGGCTGGCGTAAGTATCTGCGGCCTCGTTCCGTGGGCGAAACCCGCGCGTTGGCTTGGCCAACGCCGCATCGGCCAAGCAACTGACGAACTGCCCTCGGCGAATGATCTTCGCCAGATAGGCCTGCGGGCGCTGATCGACTTTTTCATTGCGATGGAAATCGCGATTGTGATTTCCATCGCGGACAGCCAGGTTAAAACAACACCTTCAACGTGCCAAAGATGTGACTAAGACCGCCACCGAAAGTGTCTCCCAGCATGTTCCCCTGGTGGCAGTCCAAGCAGTTAAATCCATTTGCGTTGTTGTCCGGACCCTGCTGATACGTCTCCATGGTGGAGTTCGTCAGTCGACTGGTACCGACTTCGTTTCCGCCGGGAAAGGGCGTGGTCGGTGGCACACCGCCCGCCGTCCAGGTTGCTCCGGACATGATGTAGTTGTTTCGAACGTCGGCGCCGGCACCGGCGCTGGCCATCATTCCCTGAATGTTGTTGTTGATGGAAATGACTTGCGTGTTCGAGGCCGACGTCGTCGGCGGCCCGAGCGGTGTGCTTTTCGCGAGTGGATTCGGCGCTTGATTGAAGCCCCCGCCAAATGGCTTCCACCGCAATGTATTGCTGCCCGAAATCGGGAAGCCGTTGGCACGCTCGATGTTGGGCGCGACGATGAAATCAGCATGAGGAGTGTTGAATGGCGCGGCCGCACCGTTGGCAGCGAACAGCCAGGTACCTGTCGTGGTCTGCGTCACGGTTTGTGTACTGCTGGCGTTATCATAATTGAAGGTCCCCAGAGGCGTATTGCCGACATGTTCGAACGTGGCCCAGATCATTTCCGGATGCCCGTTTACGCTCCCAACCACGTGCATGCCGACAAGCGCGAGTTGGACTGTCTTGGTCGTGCCGGTTGCCACCCAGAGATTCTGATTCGAGGTGATGTAGACGGGAATCTGCCCGGTCGTTGTGACATAGCTGCTGGGGTCCGTCAGTGTCGAGGCTTCGACCCATGCGGTCTTGAGTTCCATCGTCAATGCGACGCCGTCGGTGAAGGTCGGGCCGCCATGAGCTGTGGCGAAGGATTGAATTTGAGTTAACGCCGACTGCGTCGTTGGAAATGAGGTCGGCGCGGGCGTGATGCCTCCATCCTTGGTTCCTGTCAGGAAGTAGGCGTAGACATCGTTGACGATCGCCGCAAAATAGACCAACTGGCCGGACTGCGTGAGCAAGACCGACCCGTCAGCTTGTCCTTGTTCGACCTCCACGACATTGCCGGAGAAATTCACGAAGATATGGATTCCGTTGATTAGGAAATTTTGAACCGTACGAGCCGGATTGAGCCCGGCCAACAGGCGCGGGTTAGTCGTCACAATGGCGATTGCCGGGTTTCGCACCATTTCGGCCATGATGCCTGGCAGGATTCTCTCGACTGGAACTGTCTTGCCGCGCTCCACTTCCGGAACGCGAATGACTCTTTCGGCCTTGTCTAGAAAGATCGCTTTTCCAGCCCGTCCGACCTTGATGTTGCTTACTTCGACCAGCCGGCCTGCCGTGTTGCGAATCAGCGGTTTGCCAGTCGCTGAGAGCAACGGATGGACAACCTCCAGCATGTTTCCCGCCTTGTCCAGCAGGACCTGAAGTCCGTGCGGTCCTACCTGCGCCGCGCGCAGAGGGAAGAAGCGAATCAGGCCCGGCGCGTGCGGGAGGAACTGGCGTTGCCCGCTCGCGTCGGGGGGCGAGACGTCGTAAAAGACGTCGGTGTCAAATACCCGGCTTCCACCGCCATAGATGCTGGGCGCGGGGGAAGTCAACCACATAAACATCTGCTCGGACCATTGATAGAACGGGCAGTTGTCGATCGGATTCGGGAAGAGCCCGCTGTTGGCGGGATTCACCACGCCGTTGAGGGCCGGCGAACCTGACTGGAACCAGGTCGCAAAGGTCGCGGCCGGCACGGTGCACGTCTGCTTGGCGTCGCTTGGCAAGATCTGGGCGTTAGCCAACGGGATTCCGGCCGCCGCGAAGAAGATCGACGCAAAGGCTGCGCCCCGGCCTACTCGCATTGACGTTTCGATGGAAACCCTCATGGTTGCTCCCTTAGCCGACGATACATTTCAAAGTGTCCGTAGGTTGTCCGACCTTAACCGCGAAACCGCACATAGCTGGTAAGAAGTCCTTCAAAGAATTCGCGTACCGGCGTTCCCAGAGTGCCGTCTTTCCAGATGGACTCTTGGTAAAGCCGCGTTTGTCTTGGCTGCTGTGCTTCAGCCCTCTAACTCCAAAGACGAGCTGGGAGCCTGTAAGGCGACACGCGCGTCCGGCGAAGACGGATCGCAACCGTGGCGACATTCCTGTGCCGCCTCTGTAGCAGGCGACCCAGCCAGGTATTCGGATCGGTCGCACCCCTTGACGCCGAAGATGACGGATCGCGCACCGTGAATCAGTAGCTTGCGCAAGTAGGTATCGCCACGCTTGCTGATGCCGAGCAATTGCACGCGCCCGCCGGTGCCTCTCTGACGTGTCAGCAGCCCGAGAAAGGCCGCGAACTACCGCCCGGAACGGAACACCATTGCCTCTCCGATCGTGGCCACGGCAGCGGTCGCCGTCAGCAGTCCAACGCCAGGCATCGCGGCGATGCGCTCGCAGTCCTCCTGGCGGCGCTTCCACGATGCGATCTGGTGTTCAACCTCGGCGATCTGCGCGGTCGAGCCGCGAACCTCCTCGAGGTGGCGGCGAAGTTGGGGCTGCTGTGGCGCCGGAACGGTCGAGTCCGCTTGGTCGAGCGCAGGCACGGACTTCGGCAGCATCGTCCGCCAACCTTTGGGAAGGTCGACGCCGAACTCGCCCAGCAAACCGTGCAGTTGATTGATCGCGGCCGTTCGGCTCTTCCGCAGACGGACGCGAATGGCGTGATGCGCAAGCACGGCCTGACATGGGTCTTCGGCTTCGCTAAGTGCGCGGGCTTCGCTCGAATTTCAGGACACTTTCGATGGATGGGATGATGCTTCAATTTGCGCTATTCAAGTGAGGTGCCTCGCCCCCGACGCATGTGAGCTACGTAGTCATTGGGAATGAACGCTTTCATCAACATGGATTGGTATGGGTTCCACGTCGACATCGTGAACCAGATTTCGACCGTCTCATTCGGGACCGCTCGTGTATAGCGGGTGATCTGGTAGGGGCCGTACTCTCCGCCCCAGTCGTCGTCACGAAATGCGTAAGGCGGAAACATGTCGTCCTGCACGTGGTCGCACTGGGCGACGGCGTAACTTACGTGCATGAACTTGCCGTAACCAAATTTGTCGCAGGGGCCCGCCGCCAGTGGCGCGGTGGCGTCGAAGATCATTACGGACTCTTCAGACCACGGGCCCCACGGCTCGGCGGCACTGTGCATCAGAATGCCACGCGGATTTCCGCTATTGAACAGCAAGAGCCAGCGCTGAAGTAAGGGCTGCCAGCGTACAGATAGTTCGCCCACGTCGCCCTCGCACAAGAGAGCCACCGCGTCGTCCTCACTGGCGCTAAAGTGATCGTTACCAGTCCAGTAGCGCAGACCTTGCAGCTGGTCCAGGCCGCTTAGCGGCAGCACTGCTAGATACACGGCGCTGGCGCGATATCGGCCCGTGCCAAAGATCCATAGCACCGGCGTTCCCAATGGTAGCCCAAGCATTCTCGCTGCGTCCGCATCGAGCGATTGCTGCTCGACTGAGACGTTGATGAACTTCTTCCGCGACAGATCCCCCAGGTTCGCGAAGTTGTAGCCGCCATCGTCAGAGCGTCCGAGCACGGACCGGCCCATCAAAACAGTATTGTCGACCGCGGGTACCGGCTTATAGGAATCGGTCGTGAAGAAGACGTACATGCTCCCGTTCGCACTTGTACCGTCAACGGGGACGTTGAAACCACGCTGATCGATACCTGGGACGAACGGCCACGAGGTGTTGAAGGTCAAATCGAGTCCGCCGGTCGGGTCGGCATCATTTGTAAATGCAATGGCATCCAGGTTCGTTTCGTCAGGGGTTTGGTTTACTCGCCACGTGTCCCCAAAAAGAAGATACAACTGGCCTGCGTGCTCAAACGACACGCCGAGATCGGTGCCTCGAATTCCGAAGCGTGACTCCGTTCGATTGGGAGCGAATGAAGGTGTGCCCTGTCCGTTCCAGCCCTGTCGATCGTATTCACCAGTGAGTTGCGCCACCTTGACGGCTCCGGTCACGCGCGCCGGATAAGGTTCGCCGATGACGACGCCGCCGCGCAGCCAGGGGAGATTCACGTCCCGATTAGGGTGCCAATAATGAATGAGTGAAGTGGAGCACTCAGGAACGAGCACTTCGAAGTTGCCGTGTCCATCGCTGACGTAATCGCTTTGGATGATGCAAGCCCAACCGCGTCCCACGTCAGTGATATTCTGCCCACGCTGCCAGGGGTTGGTCACATCTGAATTGTCGTGCCAATAATGCACGAGGGATCCTCCGACTGGGACGACCACTTCAAAGTTGCCGTGGTTGCCAGCGCCGAAGTTGCTCTGGATGATGACTCCCGATCCATCGGCCTGGGGTGCCACGCGCTGGCCCTGCTCCCATGGCTTGTTCACATCGGAGTTATCGTGCCAGAAGTGCCATAGCTCTCGCGCGCCTGCGCTCGTTATGAGCGGAACGACGACCTCGAAGTTGCCGTGCCCACCGGCATCAAAGTCGCTTTGAATGATCGTTGCCGGGCCGTCGACGTTCGCGGCCACTCGCTGACCCTGCTGCCATGGCTTGTTCACGTCCGAGTTGTCATGCCAGTAGTGCCACAAATCGATCGATCCGCCAGTTCCTACCACGGGTACGACGACCTCGAAGTTTCCATGATCGCCGCTGCCGAAGTCGCTCTGGATAATGCAGCCTGCGCCCGCGACGCCGGTCGCAATACGCTGCGCCTGCTGCCACGGCTTGCTCACATCGGAGTTGTCATGGAAAAAGTGCCAGAGTTCCATGGTCCCATCCACAGCGAACAGTGGAACAACGACCTCGAAGTTTCCATGATCGCCGCTACCGAAGTCGCTCTGGATAATGCTGCCAGCGGCGGCCGCCGCCTCAGTGATCCGCTGTCCCCGCTTCCAGGGTAGCGCCGCATCCGAATTATCACGGAACCAGTGCCATAGCTCGAGTGGCCCACCTGAATCGGTAGTGGCAACGACAGCCTCGAAGTTACCGTGGGAACCACCTCCGAAATCGCTCTGAATCAGACTCTTTAGAATCAGCTGCATCGGGAATCTCTACTCGGCGTTCAGCTTCGCGCTTTTCATGGATGAACAACCCGTATCTGTGTGGAGTCAGAATTCGAATCAATGGTGAGCGGTCAAAGCAGAATCAGTAATTGGCCGGCTGCGATTGACCGAACCTGGTCATCTATTGTTTGAGGTGCCCCGTCGCCTATGGAGAATGTGCCGTGCCCCTCGAGCCACTCAATTAGAACGGGACCGGACAGTGTTCGAATAGCTTGTGTGGTTTGCGGTGCTACGACGACATCTCGGATTGTCACTGTGAATTTGTAGATCCCGTGGATTTGAATAACGGACGGAACAGCGCCCCGTTAGCGTCGAGAACGAACGAATTCGCTGAGCGCACATTTTCGGACTGACCCGCATCGCCGGTTACGGCTACTTGCGACGGTGGCCCCACCGGAGCTCCTGATGCATTTCGAAGTATCAGGAGTAGGGCGGCTACTAACGTTCGATGCCGAGTTGATCCATCGCTCGAACTCATTCAGCTGTCCCCCGATGAAGAGACCCGGGTTACCGTCGTATTCAACGAAGTGTCACGTCGAGCGGAGACCGTGCCGTTGCTCTGGTTGGTGCCGTTCGCCTCGGCGCTGTATCAGCTCTAACCGCTCAGACGAGATTCCAAGCGGCCGGTCACACGGGATCGCGCGAAGAGGGTAGGCTGAAGACGTCCAAGCGCTAACTCATCACCAGTGGCTTGGAGCTGGCTTCAGTCTATTGTTGTCATGTCGTCACGTCCGCTTAGGACAAACTTTTTTCCGGCGCTCGCCGCCGGCCGCAATTGGCCGGGACCGCCGAATTCGGCATGCTCCGTGTTCAATTCTGTCACTGGCCGCGATGCGCCACATACCCGACTTCCGGCAGTCGCCGCGACTCCTACCTGCTCGACTGCGGACCAGGCGCTGCGTCGCCGTTACCCACAACATTTCTGCGTTCGCGACCCGAAGCGGACGAAACGCGTCCGAGAAAGCCGACATTCGCGTCAGTTCCGTAGCCACAGAAGAAAACCCAGGGCAACAATCGGTCCCGCGTAAAACACCAGCGCGGCGACGTAAAAGGCTGCCGGCCACAGATCATCACCGCCAAGACGTTCTTCTACGCGAGGGTGCCTCTTATAGAAGTACGCGATGTTCGCTATTCCCAGCAAGAGAAAGACACATATCAGTTCCAGGCGGAGCGAAAAGATCGCGTTCACGCGCCCCCTTGCTTGGTCAACCGCAACGCGGCTGACAAACCAGTACCAAGCCTCAAACACGGCCAACGTGCTACCAGCTGAGGCGACTTGGCCCGCCCTGCTGTCTGACCTGTTGAAGGTGATTACAAGCCCGTAGTAGAGCTTGTCATAGAAGTCGGCGATGGGCCCGAGCGGCATCGAGCGCCTACCGGAATGCCCTTCGTCGCTTGCGAAGTTGAACGCCAACGGTTGGAGCCTGCAAGGTCCGCTTTCTGGGCGATTGCCACTTCGAATCTGAACTTCCGCTCCTGGCCGCGAGGGGCCCTTCGCCAAAGCCAGGCTTCGACCCAAGGCATCAGCCGAACCTCACGTCGTCAGTAGAGATCGCCCCGCCGTCATCTAGCTGGCAACGCACCGACTCATTCGGACCAGTTGTCCTTCGTCGCCTGTTGGGCGCAGCGTCCGCACATCTTTGTTCGAAAGAATTCCTCGCGATCCCCGTAGGTGATTGTTGTTGAACAAACGACGCACCGGAAACCTTCGGCCGCGGCCTTTCGATCCCAAGCAGCTACCGCAGACACGACCTCGTCCTTGTCCCGTACCATCGCCGATTCCCCCGTTCGCTCCGACACGGAGACACTACACCCTGATTGTGATACTTCGTATCCGTCATCCGCCTTCGCCGTAGCGCCCAAGCCGATAGCAGAGCCCGGGCTTGAGCAAGGCGCGTAGCCCCCACTTTCGCCCGCTCTCGGACGGCCCCCAATCTTCTACCCCAGTAACTCGCCCTGCTGGGTGATGATTTTCGAAACCAGCCCGTACTCGATCGCCTCCTCGGCCGACATCCACCGATCGCGGTCGATATCCGCGAGCACCGACGCGAGCGAGCGCCCTGTTTCCCGCGCAATCACGCCCGCGATGCGCTCGCGCGCGCGCACCAGTTCGCGCGCCTGGATTTCGATGTCCGAGGCCGAGCCGCCGGCGCCGCCGCTGGGCTGATGGATCAGGAATCGCGTGTTCGGCAGGCAAAACCTGCGCTCCTTCGGGGCCGCTAGATAGACGTGCGTCGCGGCGCTTCCGACCCAGCCGGTGCCGATCATATTCACCGGTGCGCGGATGAAGCGCACGATGTCGTGGATCACGTCGCCGGATTCGACGTGCCCACCGGGCGACGAAACGAGAAGATTGATCGGGGCGTCCGATGCCGACGACAGCGCGATGAGTCGCCCGACCGTAGCGCCGGCCAGCGTATCCGTGATCTGCCCGAACACCAGCACCGTCCGGGCCCGGAACGTCTTTTCCTCCAGAAATGCACCGATCGAGCCGACATCTCCTGCTTTCTCTTCATCCATGAACTTGATCCTCTTCGGATGAGTACACCGCGAATCGAAACGAGGACGTCCAGACATGCGCGGGGCCATCGCTCGCGGTCGAGGCGCACTTCGCAACGGAAGCGATTGGCCGTGACTCCTTCTTAGCCTATACCGCCAATTCATCCACTCGGGTTAGGACCTTGTTGTCTGGTTCAGAAACCGTAACCGGAAGCGATGCGGTCGGACTACGGGCCATCAATCCACCTGGCGGTCTTGACGCCCACCAGAACGTCGTTGTAATCAAAGCCAAAGGTAGTAGTCGTTCTCAAATAGACCAGCAAAGGGACCACCGGCAGGCTCCCAGCCTCGTAGAGGGCAATCCTAGTGATGTCTGATGGTCCTTCACTTCCGCAGTGCGCCGCGCTTCGAACTTCAAATGGCAGCTTGACGTGAAATGCCTTTGCAACCTCGGAGCCTCGCGCGCCGATTGCAACACGCTCGTGGACCCGCTTGTTCACCAAGCTCGGTGAAATCCAAATCCACGCCGATGCCCAGGCTGCGCCACAGATCCCGACGGCGGATAGAACGAAGCGTCTAACTCTGGTACGCGTCATCTTCGGTGAAGTGCCCCTAGCCCCGCTGGGCGCGGGTCACCGTTTTATCACGGACCGTCCGCATGGCTGCTTTCCGGAAAATTTCTCGACGTCCGCTGCTGGCCGGGTCCGACAAATTGCGGAATGGTCGCGATCCCTCTACCCCACGCCGCGAAGGGTTGCATACCCGTCATTCGCGGTCAAGATGCCCGCTTCAGAGCGGGCACCGGGCCCAGCCTCGCAACGCCGTAAGCCGACCCATTTTTGCCGACCCGACCCACTGCTGACATGAGTATTTTGGAAACCGGACATCAAGCATCCGGCTTCGATCTGGCTTCCGAAGGCATGGATCGCTTTCCAGCCACCGAGGGTAGCCGCATATGCTTGACATCTTCCTGGGGTGGCGCGCCAAATAGGCTGCTGTACTCGCGACACGGGCACTGCCACTTTGATATGCATAGAACAGGAGCACCACATGACGACGCAGCAAGTTTGGCTGATCACCGGCGCTGGTCGGGGTTTGGGCGTCGACATCGCAAAAGCCGCACTGTCCGCTGGCCACGCCGTTGTTGCGACTGGCCGCGATCCCCAAAAGGTCGCGGCGGCGATTGGAGGACACGACAATCTACTGGCCGTGAAGCTCGACGTCACACGTCCCGAGGATGCTCAAACTGCGGTCCAAACCACTGTCCGGAAGTTCGGCAGAATCGACGTGCTGGTTAACAACGCAGGCGACTTCTACGCCGGCTTTTTCGAGGAGCTTAGCTCCGAACAGGTTCGCAAGCAGATCGAGACGCTGCTATTCGGTCCGATGAATGTAACTCGTGTCGTGCTGCCGGAAATGCGCAAGCAGCGGTCCGGTTTGCTGATCACTATTTCCTCGACCGCAGGCATCGCCGGGCAATTGTTCTGCACAGCGTATTCCAGTGCGAAATTCGGTCTCGAAGGATGGATTGAATCGCTCGCCCCGGAGGTCGCCCCCTTTGGCATACGCACGATGCTTGTTGAGCCGGGTTTCTTTCGTACCGAGTTGCTCTCCGCCGACTCCACCACCTACGCTAAGGCCTCGCTCGACGACTATGCCAAGACCACCACTGAGACCGTTACGGCATGGAGGAGCATGGACGGCAAGCAGGGCGGCGATCCCGCCAAACTCGCCAAGGCAATCGTGCAACTCTCCGGGCTCAAGGAACCTCCGGCTCGGTTTGCTGCCGGCGCCGACGCGGTGCAGGCCTTCGAGGCCAAAGCTAATGTTCTGCTTGCCCAGGCGAACGCCCACCGTGATCTTTCCTGCTCCCTCGCCCGCGACGACCTCTGATCCATACACGTCACAGAAGCGGGCGCAATCGAATGGCATCTGACGCCACGACGGGTATTTCGATGGGAGCTGGAAGTCCGCAATAGGGAAATTAGGCGAGTGCCCGCAGTTGGCCGATTCCGTCAGGCAGCGAAGTCCGCTCCGCCATGTTGCCAAACGTGGCTCCCCGGCGCAATGCGGCCGTTGAAGGATCCAATGACCGCTGCACAGCATTCAGCGGACCTGGCCGTCGCACCTCGAAAGCCGACCTGTTTTCATCTTGTCGACCCCATGGAGTCCTGGACGAGCGACTGCTTTGCGGTATCGGAAACGGGCAGCCGGACCGCTGGCGTGCCTTGCCAACGTCCGCCTCGCAGCGGCGCACATCCCTGGCACGAAACAGCGCGTACTGCGAGAGTCCGATCCGCGAGCACGGCTGAACCCACTGTTCGGAGGTGAAAAGCAGTTCGGATTCGGGCGCGAAGGATCCCGCTACGGGATCGACGAGTACCTGGTCGTCAAGTACATCTGCATCGACGGAGTGTAAAGACGTGTAACCTGCGGCGCTCCGCTGGGGCGCCGCAGGGCTGGAACAAAAGCTATTTCAGCTTCAGTTCCTGCGTCACCTGGCCGCCAAGAATTTCGCGCACCTTCTCTCGGTCAACGGCGCCCTTGCTCGCGGCGTCCATCGAGCCGAAGGTCTTGGCCACAATCGGATCGACCTTGTCCCGCAAACCGTCGAACGCCGCCCAGTTGCGATAACGGACCAAAAGAATGATGTCCGGCTCGTGCGGGTTGTGCGGGAACGCCTGGTGAACACTGTAATCAACAATCACTCCGGCTTTCTTCTGTTCCTCCATCATTTTCTTGTACGGGCCGTCGAGATACTTCATGTACTCGTCGAACATGCCGTACTTGGTGCGCACGTAACCGACCTGCACCACGGCTCCCTCGGTATATGGCCGCTCTTCTTCGGCCCAGGCCGCCAGAGCTCCGCACAGCAGACCGAACAACATCAACCAGCGAGACACCTTACGCATCGTTTTGCTCTCCCGTTCAATTATTGGACCGGACGCAACGTCTGCGACGGGCCGCAGTTTTTTTTTGCCCGCGCGCTGCGGGGTGTAATCATTCCCCGTCGCGATGTCAAGGTCTTTCAGTCTTGGCCCTCTTGAGCCGCCTCGACGCTCGCGAACGTCGGGTTTTGGGCGCTCATTTTCGGCCGTCGAAAGTCGGGTTGTGGCCGCCTGCCGAATTTCACGAGCGCCGGCTTTCACCGGAAGGCAGCGTCCGGTACATAGCTCGCAGTAGACATCCAACCTCGAGCGACCGCAATACCTGGCGCTGCGGTGCTTACGGGCCGAATTAGGCTATAGATCACGCCATGCTTGCTTTGATTTTCGGAGTCCTTGTTTTTTCGAATTGACGGGGGTCGCGTGGAAGAAGTCTTGATCTACCAGGGACGCGCCGGTGACCGGAATCCGCGTGGAATTCTCGGCGCCAAGCGCGTCGGCTCTGCGCTCGCGCACCGGATGAACGTCTCCCCGGTCACCATCGGGCGCGCGCTGGCGCCGCTCGGGGGAAGTTGGGCGGAAGAGCTTTCCTCTGCGCGCCATGACTTGACTCTCCTCGCCGACCATGTGTCCCGGTCGCTCGCCAACGGGAAGCGTCCTGTCACGACAATGGGCCGATGCGCTGCCGCACTTGCAACCCTGCCGGTGATTGCCCGGTTTCATCCAGATGCAAGAATCGTCTGGTTTGACGCACAGGCCGATTCCAATACTCCAGATACATCGACGAGCGGTTATCTGGGCGGCATGGTGCTGACCGGAGCAGCCGGCATGTGGGAGACCGGCCTCGGCGGGACGCTCGATCTTGGCCGGGTCATCCTGGTCGGCGCACGGGATATCGACCCTCCCGAGCAGGAGTTGATCCGTTCGGGACGGCTACAACTCATTCCGCCCGGCACCGATTGCATCCGCGCACTTTCGGCGGCGCTTGGGAAGTCCCCCGTCTACGTTCATCTGGACTGCGACGTCCTCGAGCCCGGCATCGTTCCGACCGAGTATCGGGTTCCCGGCGGCCTGAATTTGCAACAGCTGCAATTGGCATTCGAAGCGCTTGCCGAGCGCGACGTTTTAGGCCTCGAGATCGCCGAGTTCGAATCGTCCCGCGACGATTGCCAGGGACCGGAATCGCCCGAAGCACTACTCGACGCCGTGCAACCAGTTTTCAATTCCCAGAGACGAGCGCGCCGCGATACAAAAACTTCTTCATGTTGACAGGACTACGGTGCCGGGAGCGCACTGATTGTGACGTAGTATCCGTCCGGATCCCGGAGTGAGAACTCCTTCGTTTCAGTGCTCGGGTTCAGGTGAGGCTCCTCGTCGAGTTGGGAGACAAGAGCGCGGGCTCTCTTCAGTGCCAGGTCGAAATCATCGACAAGGAAAAACAAGAGTAACCCGTTTCCAGGTAGCGCCTTGTCCGGGCTCATCAAGGACGGATGCTCGTGCGCGCCCCACTGGTGGAGACACAGCAAGACGGTTCCATCCGAATCACGGATCTGACCCCAGTCGTTATGGCCCGGAGCCGTTTCGGGGTGCCCAAAGAGCGACTGGTACCAATTGAAACTGCCCGGAACGTCATTGACGCCGATGATCGTCCATGTGCGCTTCATTGTGTTTCCAGCATAGGTCTAACTGATAATCAAATGCCTCCCGACAGCCTTTAGCTCCCCGTCGCGCCTGGTTTTCGTGCGCCTATCCGCGCCCCTACAATCACCGACGGGACGATGGGCAGCAGGAACAGCAGGTGATACCACACAGGGAATTTGTTCCACAGGTTGTAGTGGACCGGCACGAACGCTGCCAGCAACAGCGCGCCGAGGATTAGCGGCAGCCGGCCGCCTTTCGGTGCCAGGCGCGCGACGACGTATCCGGCGCATAGCGACGCCAGCGCGCCAAGTGCCAGTCGGGCCCACTTCATTGATAGCGTGAAAACCATGGTCGGCTCAGCGGCTGCGTAACCGGGGAAGCCGACGCGCAGCAGGCGATTCAAGACGCTTGCAACCAGTACCCACGTGACCAGAGCGCTCACGAACGCAATGACTTGACGCCGCACGCTAGGGTTCTCCCCAGTAGTTGCCGAAACACCAAACACGCCCCCTCCGGATCGCGACAACTGCCTTCGCGAGCGCCGTAGCACGTGTCATAGGGCTCTGTGATGCACTAGGCCGCTCTCATACCCCATCGATCTCCGCGTGCCAGGATGTACGTGCGAAACATGTAAGGCCAAGGGAGTGCGACCAAACAAATGACCACGCCGAAGCCGCAGGCGTTGATTGACTCTCTCGTCCCCGCATCAAGGTGGTCGGCTTGCCATAGCGGCAGCGCGATGGCTAACAGCCAGATCGACTTCCACGTTAGTTCAAACAGAAGCAGAGGGATCATTTTCACAGGATATCGAATCCCTAGCATGGCCAGCACCTGTATTCCCGCCAGCAACCCAGCGGCGTCACCATTCTTTAAAGCCCAATCATTGGTGTGATGGATCAATCTAGGCCAGATCATTAAGGCAAGCCCAACTGCAATCACCAGGTATGTGGCTCGTAGAAGACATAAGCGGAATGTCGATACTTCTTGCATTGGTAGGGTTCCTCCTCACACGCCGAGCGTCTTTGGAATGTTGCGCTGAAACTGGTGTCGTGACCACAGTTGACGCGGGATTTTCAGGACTCGATGCTCGACCACACCTTGTGCAGGCGTTTCACGCTGACCGGCATCGGCGTTTTGAGCTCCTGGGCGAACAGTGACACGCGCAGCTCCTCCAGCAGCCAGCGAAACTCCGCCAGCCTCGGATCGTCCACGCCCTTGCGGGCCGCCACCGCGCGGGCGTGCACCGTCTGCAGCGGGCCCAGCTCGGCCATCAGGGCCTTGTCGCGAGCCGGGTCGGCCTTGAGCTTGTCCAACCGGCTGGCGACGGCCTTCAGGTAACGCGGGTAGTGGGTCAGTTGTGCGGCCGGCGTTTCCACCAGGAAACGCTTTGGAAACAGGCGCGCGAGCTGCTGCTCGACGTCGGCGCAGGCGGCCGCGAACGAACGGTTGGCGGCGAGCTTTTTCGGCAGCGGCGCCGCCTCCTGAACGATGCCGGCGGCGGAACTTGCGACCTGCTGGGCGATCAGGCTCAACTTGGCGCGCGCTTCGTCCTTGCGCGCCAGAAAGCCCGCGCGGTCGGTGGGCCACGGCTCCTGAAGGCAGGTGCGATCGATGGCGGCGGCCACCACCTGATCGCGCAGATCCTCCAGGCTCGGCATCGCCGCGGCCAGCGCGGGCACGACCGAGGCCTGCAGCCGCACCGTCTGCAAGGATCCGAGCGAGCGCTCCAGGTGCTGGATCTGCTGGCGCAGCTGCAGCCTGAACAGGCGCCGCAGCCCTTCGCGGTGGCGGGTCCGCGCCACCTGCGGATCGTCGAACACCTCGAGCGTGCAGTACTCGCCCTGATCGACCAGCGCCGGATAGCCGAGCAGCGTGTGGCCATCGCGCTCGATCCGGTGAGGTGCGAGCTCGCCGAAGTCCCAATCGGTGATCGGCTGCTGCTGCGGCGCCGGCGCCGGCTCCAGCAACTGCTGGAACTGGCGGCGCGCCTGCGCGCCGAGCTCGGCCTGCAGCTGCGCCAGGTTGCGGCCCATTGCAAGCTGCCGGCCCTGCTCGTCGACCACCTTGAAGTTCATCGTCAGGTGCGCCGGCAGCGACTCCAGCTTGAAGTCGGCCGGCGCGCAGGTCACATCGACCTGCTCTCGCACGTCCCGGATCAGCGCATCGATCAGTCCGACAGCGGGTACCGGCGCCCAGCGTTCAACGAAGCCCTGGGCGTACTCGGGCAACGGCACGCAATGGCGCCGCAACTTCTGCGGCAACGACTTCAGCAGCAGGTGGACCTTGTCCTTCAGCATGCCGGGCACCAGCCATTCGCAGCGCGCCGCATCGACCTTGTTCAGCGCATACAGCGGCACGGTCAGGGTGGCGCCGTCGCGCGGGCTGCCGGGCTCGAAGTGGTACGAGAGCGCCATCTCCACCCCGCCCATCTCGATCGCTTTCGGATAAAGCGTGGCGGTCACGCCCGCCGCCTGGTGCCGCATCAGCTCATCGCGCGACAGGTAGAGCAGTCGGGGATCGGCCTGCTCGGCTTGGGCGCGCCAGCGCTCGAATTCGGCGCCGCCGGTCACGTCCGCGGGCACGCGCGCGTCGTAGAACGAGTAGATCAGCTCCTCGTCGACCAGCACGTCGGGACGGCGCCGCTTGTGCTCCAGCTCTCGGATCTCGCCGATCAGCTTCAGGTTATGGGCCATGAACGGCGCGCGCGTCTCGAGCTCGCCCTTGACCAGCCCCTCGCGGATCAGCAGGGCCCGTGCGGCGGCCGGATCGATCGGCGCGTAATCAACGCGCCGCTGCTGGTACACCAGCAGGCCATAGAGCGTTGCGCGTTCGAACGCGACCGCCCGCGCGGGGCGCTTTTCCCAGTGCGGGGCGCTGTGGCTGCGCTTGAGCAGGTGGGCGCCGGCCTTCTCCAGCCAGGCCGGCTCGATGCCCGCTACGGTCCGTGCGAACAGGCGTGAGGTCTCGATCAGCTCGGCCGCGACCACCCAGCGCCCGGCCTTGCGCGCCAGCGGCGACCCCGGCCATATGAAAAACCGGATCGAGCGCGCGCCCAGGTAAGGCGGTTCCGACGGCCCTGGCCGCCGAAGCCTTGGCGAAGGCGGCTCGGCCGGGTCTACCTCGGAGGACTTGCTGCCGACGTTGCCGAGCAGGCCCGCCAGCAAGGCGAGGTGCAACTGCTCGTAGGTGGGCGGGGAGGCATTCTCGCGCCAGCCCAGCTCGGAGACGATGCGGTGCAGCTGCGTGTGCACGTCGATCCACTCGCGCAGCCGGCGCGGGCTGATGAAATCGTGCCGCAGCTCATCGGCGAACCGGCGATTGGACTTCTTGTGCTCCAGGCGCTGCTGCAGCGCCTCCCACAGCTTCACCAGCGAGGAAAAATCGGACCGCTCGTCCAGGTTGCGGCGGTGCGCCTGGTCGGCGGCCTCCTGGGCGTGGGGCGGCCGTTCGCGCACGTCCTGCACCGACAGGGCCGAGGCGATCACCAGCATCTCACGCAGGCAAGTCCCGTCGCGCGCCGCCAGCAGCATCCGGCCCAGGCGCGGATCCAGCGGCAGCCGCGCCAGCTCGCGGCCGACCGCCGTGAGCTCGTTGCGCTCGTCGACCGCGTTCAGCTCCGCCAGCAACTGGTAGCCGTCGGCGATGGCCCGGGCCGGCGGCGGCTGCACGAACGGAAAGGCGGCCACATCGCCCAGCCCGAGCGACTTCATCTGCAGGATGACCGAGGCGAGCGAGGAGCGCAGGATCTCCGGATCGGTATACGGCGCCCGGCGCGCGTGGTCGGCCTCGTCGTACAGCCGGATGCAGATGCCGTCGGCCACGCGCCCGCAGCGGCCGGCGCGCTGGGCGGCGGCGGCCTGCGAGATCGGCTCGATCTGCAGTTGCTCGACCTTGTTGCGATAGCTGTAGCGCTTCACGCGCGCCAGCCCCGAATCGACCACGTATCGGATGCCGGGCACCGTGAGCGACGTCTCGGCGATGTTGGTGGCCAGGATGATCCGGCGCGCGCCGCCCGGCTGGAACACGCGCTCCTGTTCCTCCACCGACAGGCGCGCGTACAGCGGCAGGATCTCGGTGGCCGGCAGGTGGTGCTTGCGCAGCGTCTCGGCCGCTTCGCGGATCTCGCGCTCGCCGGGCAGGAACACCAGCACGTCGCCACGGCCGGCCAGCGCCGCCTCGTCGACCGCATCGACGATGGCGTCCATCAAGGTGCGGTCGTCGGCGTCGTCTTCCTCGCGCACGGCCCGGTAGCGCACCTCCACCGGATACAGGCGCCCCGAAACCTGCACCACCGGGGCCAGCTGCTCGCCCGAGCCGAAGTGGCGCGCGAAGCGCTCGGCGTCGAGGGTGGCCGACGTGATGATCAGCTTCAGGTCGGGGCGCCGGGGCAGCAGCTGCCGCAGGTAGCCGAGCAGGAAGTCGATGTTCAGGCTGCGCTCGTGCGCCTCGTCGATGATGATCGTGTCATAGGCGGCCAGCTGCGGATCGTGCTGGGTTTCGGCCAGCAAAATGCCGTCGGTCATCAGCTTGACGGCAACCCCATCGCGCGTGCGGTCGGTGAAGCGAACCTTGTAGCCGACCACTTCGCCCAGCGGGGTGGCCAGCTCCTCGGCGATGCGCCGCGCTACGCTGGAGGCCGCGATGCGGCGCGGCTGCGTATGGCCGATCATCCGCTCGCTGCCGCGGCCGATCGCCAGGCAGATTTTGGGAAGCTGCGTGGTCTTGCCCGAGCCGGTCTCGCCGCACACGATCACGACCGGGTGCGCGCGGATCGCCTCGGCGATCTCCTCGCGCCGGGCGCTCACCGGCAGCTCCTCCGGAAAGGCGATCGGCCCCGCGGGCCGCGCGCGATTGACTCGCAATTGAATTTGCCAAATCAATGACTTGCAGGGGCGCGAAGTATACTTTTGGTCGTGCCCATGGACGATCACATCGCTGCCCCCGCGGCCTCCTCCGCCAAGGCTACGGAGACCTTGCCCTCCGACTTGCCCTCCGGCTTGCCCTCCGGCTTGCCCTCCGTAGCCTCGGCGAAGGAGGGAGCCTTGGCGAAGGAGGGAACCTTGGCGAAGGAGGGAACCTTGGCGAAGGAGGCCTCCCTGAACCATGCGCGATTCGTCGCGTGGCTGCGCGAGGTCGCCCCCTACGTTCATTCGTGCCGGGGCCGCACCTTCGTGATCGCATTCGAAGGCGAGCTGATCGAGTCGGGCCGGCTCACCGAGCTGGTACACGACCTGTCGCTGCTGCACGCCCTGGGCATCCGCCTGGTGCTGGCGCATGGATCACGGCCCCAGGTCCAGGCGCAGTTGCAGCTCAAGGGCCTGCAGACCTCGTTCATGGGCGGATTGAGGATCACCGATGCGGCCGCGCTCGCCTGCGTGAAGGAAGCCGCCGGCGGCATCCGGCTCGACATCGAGGCGGCCTTTTCTCAGGGGCTGCCCAGCACACCGATGGCCAACAGCAAGATCCGCGTGGTCGGCGGCAACTTCGTGGTGGCGCGCCCGGTCGGCATCGTCGACGGGGTCGACTTCCAGCACACCGGCGTGGTGCGGCGGATCGACACCGAGATGATCGAGCGCACGCTGCGGTCCGATGCGCTCGTGTTGATGTCGCCGCTCGGTTTCTCGCCGACTGGAGAGGCGTTCAATCTGAAGGTGGAGGACGTGGCCACCAGCGCCGCGATCGCGCTGAAGGCCGACAAGCTGATCATGATCGGCTCGCTCGACGGCGTGCGCGACCGCGACGGCCACCTGCACGGCGAGCTGTCGGTCGAGCAGGCCGAGCGGATGCTCGCCTCGCGCGACGCTGCCGAGCAGGCCCTGTCCGACCTGACGTACCTGGTGCGCGCCTGCCGCGCCGGGGTCGCGCGCGGCCACCTGATACCGATGCGGCTGGACGGGGGGCTGCTGATCGAACTGTTCACGCACACGGGCGTTGGAACGATGGTGTCGACCGAGAACCTGGAGGCGCTGCGCGAGGCCACCAGCGACGACGTGGGCGGGATCTTGAAGCTGATCGAGCCACTGGAGGCCGACGGCACGCTGGTGAAGCGCCCGCGCGAACTGATCGAACGCGAAATCGGCCAGTTCGCCGTGTTCGAGCACGACGGCTTCATCCAGGGCTGCGCGGCGCTGTATCCATTCGAGGACGCCGCGATGGGCGAACTCGCCTGTTTGACGGTGCACGGCGACTATCGCGAGGGCGGCCTGGGCGAGCGCCTGATGAAGCGGATCGAGGCGCGCGCGCGCGCCGCGGGGCTCACGCGCCTGTTCGTGCTGACCACGCGCACCTCGCACTGGTTCCTGAAGCGCGGCTACACCATGGCGAAGGTCGAGGACCTGCCGGTTCAGCGGCAGCGCATGTACAACTGGCAGCGCCGCTCGCAGGTGCTGATCAAGACGCTTTGAAAGGAAAATCTAGCCATGGCAAGGATGATCCATTGCATCAAGCTGGGCAAGGAAGCCGAGGGCCTGGATTTCGCGCCGGTTCCGGGCGAGCTGGGGCGCCGGATCTACGAGAGCGTGTCCAAGGAGGCCTGGCAGCAATGGCAGAAACACCAGACCATGCTGGTCAACGAAAACCGGCTCAGCCTGGCCGATGCGCGCGCCCGCAAGTACCTGCTATTGCAGATGGAGCAGTACTTCTTCGGCGAAGGCGGCGACGTGCCGTCCGGATACACGCCGCCGCACTGACGCGCGGATCACTGCCTCGATGCTGCACGCAGCCTTCACGCTGCTGGGGACGAGCGTCACCTGGCTCGAGGCGGTCGCCTTCGCTTTTGCGCTGGCCTGCGTGGTGTGCAACGTCTACGAGATCCACTGGGGCTGGCCGCTGCTGGTGATTTCCAGCGCACTGTATGGGTGGCTGTTCTTCGTCAGCCGGCTGTACGGCGACGTGGCAGTGCAGGTGTATTTCGCGCTGTCCTCGCTGTGGGGCTGGTGGGAATGGGTGTATGGGCGGCGCTCCCGGGAAGGCGGCCAGGCGCAAGCGCCGGCCGCGCTGCGGGTGACGCGGCTGGCGAGCCTGGCGCGGATCCGGCTGCTGGCGCTGTGGCTGCTGGCGTGGCCGCTGCTGGGAGCCCTCCTCGCTCGCTACACCGATACCGATGTGCCCTACTTCAACGGCTTTCCGACCGCCGGCAGCTTCATCGCGCAAGTCTTGATGGGCTTGAAATACATCGAGTGCTGGCCGGTGTGGATCGTGGTCGATCTGAGTTCCGCGGTGCTGTATGCGACCAAGACGCTGTGGCTGACGTCGGTGCTGTCGATGATCTTCGCGACGCTGGCGGTGATCGGCTGGAGGCGCTGGCGGGGCATCGCCCCCTTGGCCGAGGCTCCCTCCTTGGCCGAGGCTCCCTCCTTCGCCGAGGCTCCCTCCTTCGCCGAGGCTCCCTCCTTCGCCGAGGCTCCCTCTTTCGCCGAGGCTCCCTCCTTCGCCGAGGCTCCCTCCTTCGCCGAGGCTCCCTCCTTCGCCGAGGCTACGGAGGGCAAGTCGGAGGGCAAGTCGGAGGGCAAGCCGGCGGCCAAAGCGCCGGCGTGAAACGGCGAACGTGACCGAAACACCGGCAACGCGCTGCATCGCGGTGGTCGGCGCCGAGTGCGTCGGCAAGACCACGTTGTGCCAGCAGTTGGCGCGGGAGCTGCCGGGCAACTGGCTGCCCGAGTACCTGCGCGAATTCTGCGACCGCCTCGGCCGCACGCCGCGCCCTGACGAGCAGCTCGATATCCTGCGCACCCAGATCCGGCTGGAAGCGCAGGCGCAACAGCAGGCAGTGGCGGACGGCGTGGGCTGGGTGCTGTGCGACTCCGCGCCCATCATCACCGCGATCTACAGCCGGGTCCTGTTCGGCGATTCCTCGCTGATCGAGCCGGCGCTGCAGCACCACCGGCGCTACCAGGCGACGCTCCTGCTGCTGCCCGACCTGCCCTGGGTCGCAGACGGCTTCCTGCGCGACGGTGCGCACGTGCGGGCCCGCTGCCACGAGGAACTTACGCAACAGTTGCAGATGGCCGGCATCGCGGCGCACCCGATCGAGGGCAGCGGCGAGGCTCGGCTGCACAACGCGCTGCGGGCGTTGAACGCCGGGCGCGAAATTGGAACATAATGCGAGCCATGCGCTAGGGGTCCCGTACAAATCCACCGCTGCTGTTGCGGTGGTCCGGGCGACCGGACGGGTGAGACAGTCCCTTGGAACCTGATCAAGTTAACACTTGCGCAGGGAAGCGTCCGCCTCGACCCGTCAGCTGATCGCATCGGTCCTCAAGGCGCCACCGCTCCCTGCCATCTTCGCTGGGAGGCGACGGTGGCAAGAAGACTCTTTCACCCGAGCGGGCTTGCCCGCACGGTTGCCGCGTTGGCGGCATTGTCGCTGTCGCCACCCTGCTGGAGTCAGACCGTCGCTGCGGATGCAGGCGACCAGGGCCCGGTGTCGCGCATCGTAATCGAAGTGCAAAAACAGGTGCCCGAAAACGGGCCCGGCAGCGTCAACGAGCTCAGCAATGCACCGCTGTCGCAAACGCCGATCTCGATCAGCGTGATCGGGGCCGACCAGATCCAGGACCGGGGCGTGAACAGCCTGTCGGCGGCGATCCGCGACGTGCCCTCGGCCGGCGACGACTACAACACCTTCGGCTATGTCGAGACGATCCAGGTGCGGGGCTTCAACCTGGATCCGCTGCTGAACTTCCGGCGCGACGGCCTGCCGCTCACCAACCACGTGCCGATCGCGCTGGAAAACAAACAGGCGATCCAGATCGTTCAGGGCGTGGCCGGAGAGCTGGGGGGCGATGCCGCCCCGGGCGGCATTTTGAACTTCGTGCTTAAGCGCCCCACCGATACGCCGTTGCGCGAGATCAGCGCGCGCTACTCGGAGCACGGCTCCAAGTTGGCCCAGGGCGACTTCGGCGGACGGCTGGACGACGGCCGCTTCGGCTACCGGGTCAATCTGGCCGGCGAGGACCGCCACCCGGCCTTCCAGAACGCGTGGGCGCGGCGGGTGTTCGGCAGCGGGTTTTTCGACTGGCGGGTGGCACCCGGAACGCTGGTCGAGCTGGAGTTCGAGCACCAGGGCGTGCAGGAAATCAGCGTTCCCGCATTCGGCCTGCTGGCCGTGAACGGCAGCAGCGTTGCCACGGTGGTGCCGCCCCCGATCGATCCGAGGATCAACCTGAACGCGCAGCCGTGGACCCAGCCGTTCCAGAATCGCGAGACGACCGGATCGCTGCGGCTGACGCAGCAACTGACGCCCCAGTGGGAGCTGGGCCTGCGGGCGCAGCAGCAGCGCACGGTGACGAACGACCGGATCGCGTTTCCGGATGGGTGCAGCGCGTTTGCTGCCGCGTCTAACGACCCTAGCAAGTATGTGTATCCGGGACTGTGCGCGATCAGCCCGCGCGATTACGAGATGGACATATACCAGTACATCAGCGACAACGAGAGGCGCGACACGGAGGTGCTGGACGCATACGTCCACGGCAACGTGACGACCGGCGCAGTCGACCAGGAGCTGCGGCTCGGACTGCGCAGCACGCGCTACCAGGAACGCTATCCGCCGTATCAGACGTACAACTTCGTCGGCACGATCAATATATTCGCGCCCACCGCCCTGCCGCCCAATACGGCGGCCATGACGCCGAACACGGACATGGACCTGCACATGGACGAGGTGTCGGTATTCGATGTCGCGCGCTTCGGGCGTGGCTGGTCGACCTGGCTCGCGCTGCGGGGAACGAGGCTGTCGCAGGCAAGCCACCTGGATGCGCCGGACGCGCCGCTGGCCCAAGGCGGCTCCTTCGAGCCGGTCTCGCTCTCGCAGGATTTCGTCACGCCGTTCGCCGCGCTCGGCTACCAGCCGTGGGCGGGCGGCTTCGCGTACGTCTCGGGCGGCGAAGGTATCGAAATGGAGCAGGTGCCGAACAAGCCGGCCCTCTTCGTCAATCCGGGCCAGGTGCTGCCGGCCCATCGCAGCCGCCAGGTCGAAGCCGGCTTCAAGCAAACGGGAGAGCACGACCAGGCGTTCACCGCGGCCCTGTTCCAGATCGAAAAGCCGTTCTCCGACGACATGCCGCCGAACGGTTCCGGCCAATCGCTGCGTATCGGCGGCGCGCGCCTGGCGCGCCATCGCGGGCTGGAACTCTCAGGGTCCTGGCTCGCCACCAGCGCCTGGCGCCTGGAGGCGCGCGCCACCTGGCTGGACGCGGTGACCACCGAGTCGCTCCATCCGACCTGGGTCGGGCATGCCACCACCAACGTGCCCCACCTGGCCGGCGTGCTGCGCGCGGCCTGGCAGCCGCCGGTGCTGCCCGCCCTGACCGTCATCAATGAGTTCACGTACGCCGGCCACAAAGCGGTGCTGCCGGACGGGTCGGCCGATATCCCCAGCGCCTGGCAGTGGGACCTCGCGCTGCGCTACGTGCACACGGTCGCCCGCACCACCTGGATCTGGCGGGCCGGCATCGACAACGTAACCGACCGCCGCTACTGGCGCGAGGCGCCCACCGCGCCGTGGAACGCGCAGTACCTGTTCCCGGCGATGCCGCGGGTGGCGCGAGTGGGAGTCAGCGTGGATTTCTGACCGCGGATCGCAGCGGCCCGCAGGCCCTCACCCCCGGCCCCTCTCCCACTGGCGTGGGAGAGGGGAGCGGTTTGTCGCCTGCGCCTTGCTTCGAGAAACCCTGCGAGAGCTCGGTTTGCAAAAAGCGGCGCACGGCCGGATCGGATTCCAGGCCAATGGCGCGCTGATAGGCCTGGGCCGCCGCGTGCGCGTCGCCGCTGCGGGCGAGCAGCGCGGCGCGCGCGGCCCAGTAGGGCTGATACTCGGCGAGGCGCGCACCGTCCAGAGCATCGAGCGCCACCAGGCCTTCGGCCGCGCCGCGCGGTCCGTCCAGATGAGCGGCCAGTGCGACCGCGCGGTTGATGGCGATCACGACCGACCCGGTGAGCGCCAGCAGCGCATCGTAGAGGCCGACGATCGCCGACCAGTCGGTTTGGCCGCTCCGGCGGCGCGCCGCGTGCGCCGATTGCACGGCGGCTTCGAGCTGGAAGCGCCCGGGTGCGTCCATGCGGCTGGCGCACAGCAGCAGCGACTCGGCCTCCTCGATCAGGGCGGCGTCCCACCGCGCCGGGTCCTGCGCATCCAGCGGCACGAACTCGCCCTGCGCGTCGCGCCGCGCGGCGCGGCGCGCCTCGGTGTGCAGCATCAAGGCGAGCAGCCCCAGCGCCTCGGGCTGCTGCGGCAGCAGCGATGCGACCAGCCGCCCGAGCCAGATCCCCTCCTCGGCCAGGCCGCGGCTGCGCGCCTGGGTTCCGGCCGGATCGGACCAGCCTTCGGCATAGACGGCGTAAATGGCCTCCAGCACGGCATCGAGGCGGCCGGCAAGCTCGTCCGGGTCGGGCACACGGAACGGGATGCCGGCCTGACGGATGCGGCTTTTCGCGCGTACCAGGCGCTGGCCCATGGTGGACGGCGAGACCAGGAACGCCGAGGCGATCGCCGCGGCATCAAAACCGAGCACGGCCTGCAGGATCAGCGGCGCGCGCACGCCGGCGTCGATGGCCGGGTGCGCGCAGGCGAACATCAGCCGCAGGCGCTCATCCGGAATTGCGGGCTCCCCGTCCGCCTCGTCGAACTCGTCGGTGAGTAGCGCGAGCGTCGGCGCCGCTTCCTCGCCCGCGCGCCGGCGCCGCGCCGCATCGATCAGTTTGCGCCTGGCCACCGTCAGCAGCCAGGCTTCGGGCGCGCGCGGGATTCCGCTGTGCGGCCAATCAGTCAATGCCGCCGCGAAGGCCTCGGACAGCGCGTCCTGGGCGCCCGCCACATCCCGGGTGCGCGCGGCGAGAAAGGCAACCAGCTTGCCGTAGCTCGCGCGCGCCACCGCCTCCGCGGTACTGGCTACATCACCCAAACCGGACGCACCTCGACGGCGCCGTGCTGCGAGCCCGGGCAACGCGAGGCCCACGACAACGCCGCGTCCAGATCGGGAGCCTCTATCAGGAAGTAGCCGGCCAGCTGCTCCTTGGTCTCGGCGAACGGACCATCCAGGACGGTTTGCTTGCCGCCCGGCGCCCGCACGGTGGTCGCCTCCGAGGTGGGCCGCAGCCGATTGCTTCCGAGAAGTGCTCCCGCCTTCTTCATGGCCTCGGTATAGGCCGTGTAGGCGGCCATTATCTGGTTCGAGGCCTCCTTGGGCGTGTTCAGCATCGCAGTCTCATTTCCGTAGATCAGTAGCAGGTACTGCATGGGGGTGGTCTCCTATCCGGTTATCGCGGCCAGGGCGCCGCTACGACAATGACGCTTGGCCCGACCGCATTTCGACAGGCTGGCGAAAAATATCTCTCGCGCGCCGCGGCGGCTGCCCGCCAGGTGGCGCGCAGGGTCAGGTTCTCGACCCGGCGCAGGCACCCGCGAACGACCGCACCAGCGGAGGCGATTTTCCCGCCAGCGCTGCACGCTCGGGTTGGAACAATGTCGCCACGTAGAACGGGTGGTCATCCAGTTCGACCGCGCGAACCTCGCCCGTCTCATCGTCGGCCGCTGCGCGCAGCGGGCCGGCCACCAGCGACTGTCGGAACGCCGGGTTCATCCCGTATCGGCAGTGGTAACCCTCGGTGATTTCGCCCGATCCATACGACCGCGCGATGCGGGAGCCGTCATACAGCCGAACGGCTCCGGTGGTCTCGACCAATGCGCATTGCAGCGGCGAAATGACCGCGCGCGCCGCGTCCGGCGCCGTTTCCGCGTGGTCGGCATCGGTCCAGCCCAGCACGTTTCGGGCGTACTCGACCAGTGCATATTGAAATCCGCCGCACGTTCCAAGATAGGGGACGCCGTTTTCGCGCGCGTAGCGGATGGCGAGCAGCGCGCCGTCCATGCTGCGGTAAGGGCTGGCCGGCACGCACCACAAACCGTCGAAACCGGCAACGCGGGAGGTGGATCGGACCTGATCCGTCGGAATCCATTCCGGCTCGATCCGGATGCCCAGCGCGCGGGCCGTGAGCGGCAGCGCCAGTTCAATCGCCTGGTGCGCCACGACCGTGTGGCTGAATTCGCCGATCAGGCCGATTCTGATGTGTTCCTTCATCGCCAGCGCGTCAGACTGACAGCCCAGGTGCGAAATTCTCGCATGGCTAGCGCGGCTGGAACCTCGGTTCACGCTTTTGCATGAACGCGTGCACACCCTCGATGAAGTCGGGCCGGTCGAGCAGTTCGCGCTGGCGCTCGGCCTCGTAGTGCAACTGCTCGCCCAAGGTGTGGCGGCCAGCCGCATCGTAGGCGCGTCGAGTTTCGAGTGCGGCGTGCGCGGGCAGCCGGGCCAGGCGCTGCGCGATCGCCAGTGCCTCGGCACGCAGGGCCGCATCGTCGACGCAGGCCCACACCAGGCCCCATCGTTCGGCCTGCTCGGCGCCCAGGCGGTCGGCGAGCAGCGTCAGCCCAATGGCCCGCCCGCGGCCGAGCAGGCGCTCATAGAACCAGGTCGTGCCCAGATCCGGCACGATACCGAGCTTGGCCATGAACGGCAGATAGAAATACGCCGAGCGTGCCGCCAGCACCACGTCGGCCGCCAGCGCCAGGCCGACGCCCGCGCCCGCAGTGGCTCCGTTCACGGCCGCGACCACCGGCACCGGCAGCGAGCGAAGATCCGAGATCACGCGGTTGGAGACCGCGTGCATCGACCGGGCGGTGCGTTCGCCCAGGCTCGGACCGCCGGGCTCGGCTGGCACCAGGTCGGCCAGATCGGCGCCGACGCAGAAGGCCGTGCCGCTGGCGGTCAGCACCATCGCGCGCACCGCGCAGTCTTCGCGCACGCGGGCCAGCAGTTCGCGCAGTCCCTGCTGTAGGGCCAGGGTCAAGGGATTCAGGCGAGCCGGGTTGTCGAGCGTGATGATCGCGATGTCGCCCTCGCGCTCGTACTTCAGCATCTCGGTCATGCGTGTCTCCAGGAAGTGCCCTGGTCCGGAAACCGCGCCGATGGCGGACCTCTATCCCGCCGTCGCGCCATCCCGTGGCGCCGGCCGCCCTGGCGGGTGTACTGTTCAACGCGCGAGACCTCACGGCGCTCGTCGGGGCGCCTGAATCGGGCCTGCTTTCGGCAGGGTGTTCGGTCCAGAGCTTGCATGGAGGGGTGCTTGTCGGCACCAGGCGCGATGACAATCCTAGCCCACATTCTCAATTCGAAGGACGAACACAAGGTCTACACGATCACGCCGAGCTCGTCGGTGTTCGACGCCGTCAAGCTGATGGCCGAGAAGAGCATCGGCGCACTGGTGGTCATGGAGGGCGAAAAAGTCGTCGGAATCATCACCGAACGCGATTACGCGCGGAAAATCGTGCTGATGTCGCGCTCATCGAAAGAAACGACCGTGCGCGACATCATGACGACGGCGGTGAGGTATGTGCATCCCAATCAGACCAGCGAGGAATGCATGGTGCTGATGACGGAACACCGGCTGCGGCACCTGCCCGTCATGGACCAGGGCAAGCTCGTCGGCCTTATCTCCATCGGCGACCTGGTCAAAGACATCATCTCCGAGCAGAAATTCATCATTCAGCAGCTCGAGCAATACATCTCCCGGTAAGCAGCTTCGTCACGAGCGCGGTCAAAGGCGCGTCATGCGATTGACCTGAGCGGCGCGAGGCCGCGCGCCGATTCCGGCGATCGCGGGCAGGAATACTTCCGTGATCCACAGCGCTTCGCCCGCATGAACGAACGGCGAACGGCGCGCCCATAGCGCAGGCAGCCGCCCTGCCCCGGCGCCCAGCGCCCGGCTGGCGGCGCGGTGCAGTCGGTCGACCGACTGCAGGCGGCGCACGCGGATCGGGCCGCGCCGCGTGCCGTGCCGGTCGAAGATGGCGTCGCCCACGGGCCGCAAGCCCACCTTGGACAGCGGGCGCCACGCCGTGCGCAGCGATGAGGAGCGCGCCACGCTGTGGGCATATAGGACCGGGCGTCCGTCGGCCAGCAGCAGCACTTCGCGCACCCAGGCGTAGCGGCCGCGCCGCAGGCCCAGCAGGGCGAGCTCTCCTGGCAGCGGGCGGGCCGCGCGTTGCCGCAGCAGAATCAGTTGAAGCCGGCCGCACCCGGCCCGCAGGCGTCGGGTCAGCGAGCCCCGCTCCGCCAGCCAGGACGCGATGGCGCCGCCGACGACCGCGGGCCGCAGCGCCACCCAGGCGCGGTCGATCGACTCGAAGCATCGCCCCATCGCGGCCGAGCCGGCCCGCCCCCGGCTCGCATCGGCCGAAGCCTGGGCCGCCTCAATCGCCGTCGTTCGGTTCATAATCGCTCACGTCTTCGACTCTGCGCGTGCCGTGCCGGTACCACCAACCGCCACGGCGACCCCCGCAATGCAACAACATCCCGTCGTTATCGTGGGTGCCGGCCTGGCAGGGCTGACCGTGGCTTTGCAGCTGGCCGAGCACACGCCAGTCGCGGTGCTGGCCAAGCGGTCGCTCGAAGAAGGTGCAACCGCCTGGGCCCAGGGCGGCATTGTCGGAGTGCTCGGCAGCGACGACAGCATCGAATCGCACCTTCGGGACACGAGCGAGGCGGGCGCGGGCTTGGTCGATCAGGAGGTTGCTCGAGCGATCGCCGGCGGCAGCGCCGCCGCCATCGAATGGCTGGTGCGTCACGGCGTCGAGTTCACCGCCGACCCGCAGGGTCCGCTCGGTCTTCACCTGACGCGTGAAGGCGGGCACGCAGTGCGCCGGATCGCGCACGCAGCCGATGCCACCGGAAAGGCGATTCATGATGCGCTGCTGAAGGCGGCGCGCTCGCATCGGAATATCCGCCTGTACGAGCGCTGGTTGGCGATCGATCTGATCACGTCGCGCCACCTGCTGCACGCGGTCGAACCGCACTGCCTGGGTGTGTACGCGCTCGACATCGAGAACGGCCGGGTCGAGACATTGCCGGCGGCCGCGGTCGTGCTGGCCAGCGGCGGCGCCGGCAAGGTCTATCGCTACACCAGCAATCCGGACACGGCCACCGGCGACGGCGTGGCGATGGCCTGGCGCGCGGGGTGCCGCGTCGCCAACATGGAGTTCATCCAGTTTCATCCGACCTGTTTGTACCACGCCCAGGAACGCACCTTCCTGATCACCGAGGCGCTGCGCGGCGAGGGAGCGCGGCTGCGCCTGCCCGACGGCACGCGGTTCATGCCGGCGCACGACCCGCGCGCCGAGCTGGCCCCGCGCGACGTGGTCGCGCGCGCCATCGATTTCGAGATGAAGCGCAACGGCCTCGATCACGTGTGGCTCGACGCGACCCATCTCGGACTGGCGTTCCTGCAGACCCACTTTCCGACGATCGAGGCGCGCTGCCGCAGCCTGGGGATCGACATCTCCAAGCAGCCGATCCCGGTCGTGCCGGCCGCACATTACACGTGCGGCGGCGTGGTGACGGATCTGCGCGGGCGCACCGATCTGCCCCGCCTGTACGCGGTCGGCGAGACCGGGTACACCGGGCTGCACGGAGCCAACCGGCTGGCCAGCAATTCGCTGCTCGAGTGCGTGGTGGTCGGGCGCGCCTGCGCCGACGATATCCGCACGCAGGGGCCGCTCGAGACACCCGGCCTGCCGGCGTGGGACGAGAGCCGGGTCGAGGACGCCGACGAGCAGGTGGTGATCTCGCACAACTGGGATGAGCTCAGACTGACGATGTGGAACTACGTGGGGATCGTGCGCACCACCCGCCGGCTGGAGCGCGCGCAGCACCGCATCCGGCTGCTGCGCAAGGAGACCGACGAGTACTACGCCAGTTTCCGCGTCTCGCGCGATCTGCTGGAGCTTCGCAACCTGCTCGAATGCGCCGACCTGATCGTGCGCTCGGCGCTCAGGCGGCACGAAAGCCGCGGCCTGCACTACAGCCGCGACTATCCGCACACGTTACCGGCCGGCCTGCCGACGATCCTTGTCCCGCCTCGCCGGCTGGCCGGCAAGCGCGACTCCTGAGGAGTCAGCGCCCGGTCAACACCCGTAGCCGGTGCACGGCGGCGGCGCGCTGCTCGTCACGGCATCGAGGCGCCCGAACACCCCGTCCGTCTGATTGTTGGGACCGGCCGTGTAGAAGAGCGACGTGGTGGGCTGGTTGGCAGCGCCGTTTCCGAATGCCAGTGCCCACAGGCCCGGAATCGCCAGCTGCTTGCCGCTGGCCAGGCCGACCGCGCCCAGGGAGTTTCCTGTGGCCGGATCGAAGCGATTGATGAGGCCGTCTCCAAAGTTGCCGATCAGCAGGTTGCCCGAGGCGGACCCGAATCCGGCCGGCGCCATCGCAATACCCCACGGGGCGTTCAGCACGCCGGCCGAGGCAAAGCGCTTGACCAGGGTGCCGTTCAGGTCGAAGACGTTCACGTATCCGAGGCCGGCACCGAGCACCTCATCGTGCGCCGTTGCGTCCTGCTTGGCATAGGTCACATACAGCTGGTTGTTGATCGGCTGAATGTTGAACGGCGCAAAGCCGGCGGGAATCATCGGGTCGGTGAAGGCTCCGGCCGCCAGAGCCACCTTGTGGAAGTGCGTGTCGAACACATCGACCTTGGCGTTGTGCAGATCGGTGGCATACAGCTGATTGGCGGTGCCGTTGTTGGCCAGCGCCAGCCCCTTGTAGACGGCGCCGCCCGCCGCGTCGTCGTAAGCGATCGTCGCGGTCGAGCCACTGACGGTCTGGTCCCAGCCAGTGATCGTTCCACCCTCGCCGGCGAAGATGAACTGCGCGGGTGCCGAGCCGCCGGGTGTGGTGATCACGAAGTCGGTCGTGCCGTTGAAGACCTGACCGGCCGGATTGGCCGGTCCGTTGGTGCCGGCCGGAATCGTGACGACCAGCGCTTGCGGCGTGCCGGAGCCGTCGTAGACGGTCGCCTTGTTGCTGTTGTTGTCGGCGATCCAGAACGGGCCTCCCGGCGCGACCGCCACGCCCCAGGCGTTCTGCAGGTTGGCGTCGGTATGGGCGGCAGCGATCACGCCGTCCGACACCAGGGCAGCGTCCGTCAACATCGTGCTCGTGGCCATCGAGCCACCGCCTCCACCGCCCCCACCGCCTCCGCCGCACGCGACCACCGACAGGGCAAAGACGACGCTCACGGCTCCTGCGGCCGTCGCATGATCCAGTTTCATGGCTCACCTCCCTCGAAGTTGAATGGAATTCGCGAGGTGAGTGCGGCGCCATGCTCAAATGGTTCATCGCAACAGGGCGCCGGCCGGCGGAACAACGGATTAGACCGCATTAGAGCGTTCGAGCCGTAGTCGCCGAAGCGCGGTATGCGGGCATTGAACCTTCAGCGGGCTCGGGGGCACACGCGGCGGGCGCGCCCTTTACCTTTAATGAACGTTCGTTTAATATGAATTCGGATCGATCGGGTGAGTGGGTGCAAGATGGTGGCTGGGAGTCGCTGATGACGGCGCTGGAAAAGATCGATATCTGCTCCAATCCGGACGTGGCCTACACGATGCCGGCGAGCTGTTACACGGACGCACAGGTTTTCCGGATGGAAACCGAGCGCATCTTCGCGCGCTGCTGGATCGCGGTACTGGCCAGCAGCGATGTGTGCGAAGCCCACGCGTACGCGACCGCCAGCGTGGGCGGCGACGAGATCCTGGTGGTGCGCGGCCACGATGGCGTGCTGCGCGCCTTCTACAACGTGTGTCCGCATCGCGCCCACCAGCTGCTCACCGGCTGCGGCAAGGCGCGCAACGCGATCGCCTGCCCCTACCACGCCTGGACCTTCGGGCTGGACGGCCAGCTGGTGCGCGCGCGCAATTGCGACAACGTGGAGGCGTTCGACGCCAGCCAGGCCAATCTGTCACCGGTCCGGGTCGAGGAACTGTGCGGGCTGGTGTACGTGAATCTCAACCCGAATGCCCGGCCGCTGCGCGATGAGGCCCCGGGCCTGGAAGAGGCGATCAGCGCCCGCCTGCCGGCGGTGAACCGCCTGATCCGTGCCAGGGCGCACCGGATTCCGCACACGACGAAGTCGAACTGGAAGGCGATCGTCGACAACTACCTTGAGTGCTATCACTGCGCGCCCGTGCACCCGGGTTTCGTGAGCTCGGTGAACATGGACACGTACCGCCACCATCTTCACGGCAGCTGGACGGTGCAGGTCGGCGAGGCCAAGGCATCGTCCACCGGGTACGCGGTCGAGGCCAATGCGGCCAACCCCGCCTACGCGGGCTTTTACCTGTGGCCCACCGTGATGATCAACATCACCCCGGGCAACGTGGGCATGATGACGGTCAATACGATGGTGCCCATCGACGCCGACACCACGTTGCAGTACTACGACTTTTACCTGCCCGAGGAAGAGCCCACCGCCCGGCAGATGGAGATCATCGCCTACTATCGCGACGTCTTCCGCGCCGAGGACCTGTCGCTGGTGGAAAGCGTTCAGCGCGGACTGAAGTCGCGCGGGTATCGGGGTCGCGGACGGCTGATGGTCGACCGCCAGCGCAGCGGTATCAGCGAGCACGGCGTTGCGCACTTCCACCAGCGCTGGGCGCAGGTATTGCAGGCATAAGGTCGACCTCATGCAGGCGCCCGGGCGCATACCGGTCCAGGTACGGGCAGTGACCACGCGCGCCAGGACGCCCCGGCTGGTGCTGGACCTGTGACGAGGACACGGCGATGAGCGAACAGCACGACGCGGCAAAGGCACGGGGCGCGGCCGACGACAACCACACGCTGCCGGCCTGGGTGTACAACGACGCGCGCTTTTTCGAGCTCGAGCGCGGCGCGATCTTTGCGGCCAGCTGGAACCTGGGCTGCCACGTGAGCGAGATCGCGGCCCCCGGTGACTACGTCACGCGCAGTGTGTCCGGCGAGCGCACCGTGATCACGCGCCTGCAGGACGGCAGCATTAAGGCCTTCCACAACACGTGCCGGCATCGCGCCCATCAGGTCGTCGGCGCCGAGCGCGGGCGCTGCCAGCGCGTTCACGTCTGCCCTTATCACGGCTGGACCTACAACCCGGACGGCAGCCTGCGCGGCATACCCGGTGGAACCGAACGCGACGTCGTGCAAGCCGGCGGTCTGCCGCCGATCGAGACCGAGACGTTCGCCGGTTTTGTGTGGATCCGCTTCCAGCCGGGCGGGCCATCGGTCGCCCAACGGCTGGCCAGATACAAGGAGCTGCTGTCGGCCTACCGCATCGATGAGATGCAGTCCAACGGCGATCTGACGGTCGAGGAGCACGCGATCGACTGGAAGAACATGATGGACAACTACCTGGAGGGCTATCACGTCCCCAAGGGGCATCCGGGCCTGAACGGGATGGTCGAGGATCGCTATGACGTCGAAGCCGATGCTGTGGCCGGCACCAACTTCGCCACTCAGCTTCTCAGGAGCGAGCCGGCCGGCGGGCCCAATGAATTCGCGTACTTGAGCATCCGGTCAACAGCCAGTCATCTGCCCGGGGATCACGGCAGACGATGGAGCTACCTGACGCTGTTTCCCGCTGTCAACATCGGCCTGCAGCCTGAGAGCATCGACTACTTTTCGATCGATCCGATCGGCCCGGGTCGGGCCCTGTTCCGAGCCGAGAGTTTCTCGCTGCCGGACGCGCGCCCCGACGTGCAGGCCGCGCGCATCGCGGCCGGCCGTGTCTGGGAGCAGGTCCAGGCCGAGGACAACGCCCTGACCGCGTCGGTCCAGCAGGGCCTGGAAGGTTCCAGCTACCGCCACGGGTACCTCACGCCGTACGAGGCGGGCGTGCGCGCGTTTCGCGATTGGATCCGCGAGCGTCTTCCGATCGCGCGCCAGGAGTTGCGTCCGTGGGAGGGGCAGCGTGAGCCTCGCCGCCAACAACGGGCCGGCGAAGATTCCTAGCGGCTCGAGGCTATTCGGGCAACGGCGATCCGATGCAAGCCGGCAGTTTCGTGCCATTTGATCCGTCGCAACGTCTGCTGAGCCAAGAGACAAGTGAGGAGCACGCATGTCCACGATCCACCTCCACCAGACCACCACCTCGACGCCCGAGCAGTACGTCGCCGGGCTCACCGACTTCGGGCCTGGCCGCTCGAAGCTCTTTGGCAACAGCGCCGACAAGTACCTCAAGGTGCATCAGCGGGGCCGCTCGCAGGCCGACGTCACAGAAGGCTCGGGCGGCATCTGGGAACGCTTGCACTACGACTGGTCCGATCCCAACCGCGTCGTCCTCACGACGACCGACTCCAACGTGTGGGGAGGCGCGTCGGGCCACACCTACACCTTCACGCGTCAGCCCAACGGCACGACCGACATTGACGTGGTCGTCGTACGCGAGGGCAAGAACCTCAAAGGGCGGGTGCTCGGCTTCGTGGTCGGGACCATCGGCAGGCGCGTTTTGGAAACGGCGTTTGAAAGATCCGTCAAGGCGATAGAAGTCCGGAACAGCGCGGCTGGAGAGGCAGGCAGATCGTGAGCCCGGTGATCGTCACTGCGGTGGGCGGCGATCTCGGAACTGAAGCGTTTCGCTGATTGCCAATCACAAACCGGTCGTCACAAATCGGCCAGGTGCGGTCCCTTCGGAGGGCACCACAGTCACAACGCCATACCACCGTCGATGGTGAGGCTGGAGCCGGTCATGTAGCCGGACTCCTTGCTGGCGAGGTAGGCGACCAGACCGGCAATCTCGTCGGGATCTGCTGCGCGCTTAAGCGGAATGAGCGGCTTGATCGCCTCGATGAAATCAACCGTCATATCCGTGGCAGTCGGTCCGGGCTGAATGTTGTTGACGGTAATGCCACGGCTGGCCAGGTCAACAGCGATACCCTTCACCATGACGGCAACTGCAGCCTTCGTCATTGAGTAAACGCTCGAGCCCGGATGGCCGCTTCGCACTGCTGTGTTGCTGCCGATCGTAATGATCCGACCACCGTCAGTGAGACGCGCAGCCGCGGCCTGGATGGCGAGAAAGACACCTCGCACGTTGACGTCCAGCATCTGGTCAAGGCCTTCCACACTCACCGTCGCGACGTCACCAACCAGCAAGATGCCGGCGCTGACAACCGCAATATCCAGTTTCCCGAAATGATCCACGGTCTGCGCGACAGCTGCCTCGATAGCTTCCGGATCCGCGCTGTCAGCCTTGATTGCAAGGCCAGTCCGCCCGGTGGCCTCAATCGCCGTAACCGTTTTGGCGGCCTGCTCCTGCGCCGACACGTATGTCACCGCCACATCGGCGCCCTCTCTTGCTAGGCGTCTCGCTGCGGCCGCACCGATGCCTCGCGAGCCTCCAAAGACGATGGCAATCTTTCCGCTAAGTCCACGATTCTCGTTCACGAGCATCTCCGTTGTTGACAGATCCGTCCATAACGCGGCGCGCATCAACCGCACGCGACTCTTGTTGCCTAGCCCGCTCTAAGGCGGCTGATCGCAAACCTAGCCAGCGCGCGCAGACTCTTGGCGTCACCGCCCGCACGGGCGCCGAGCTGAATGCCTTGCATCGTCATCTGCAAAAAGGCGGCGGCTTCGCGGACGTCGATCGCGGGATCGACTTCTCCGCATGCCTGCCCCTCACGGATGCGTTCGATCAAGCGCCTGAAAAGCTTTGGCCCCGCTTTGCTCCATAGCATCACAAGCTCCGGATCCGCAGTCCCAAATTCACCGATAGCGCAGACACCCATACACCCGAGTGCACGTACGCAATCATCTTCGGCGATGAGGCCAAGCAAAAGCGCTTCGATACCACCGAGCGGTGACGCACTTTTGTTCAGGCGACCCAAGTGGGCCGCGCTGGTTTCCCGTTGATATCGCTCCAGCGCTTCAAAGTAGAGCTTTCGTTTGTCACCGAACGCGTTGTAGAGGCTCTGTCGCCCGATGTTCATGGCGGCGAGCAGGTCCTCCGTTGAAGTCGAGGCGAAGCCTTTCGCCCAGAACACGCGTGTAGCGCGGTCCAGTGCCTCGTCTCGATCGAACTCTCTAGGTCTAACCATGACGCGAGGTTATTTGTTATGGACCATTCTGTCAATAACGATCCGATGCTATTGGCGCGAAGTGACCCTCCGACCCTTGTTCAGCGTGGGGTCTTCACGATGACGAGAGTGAACCTTCGTTCTACTCCCGGTGGAGCATTCGCGTGAACCAGGCACCGACTGGATCAGGGGACCTTTACCTGCAGTTCGTGACGCGGGTAGTCAATGATCAGCGCATCGAGAAGACCCAGAATGTCCATGCCGATCATCACCGCTGGTCTCGACGTCATCTTCCAGTGCTGAAAGATGTAGGTGTCCGCCACGGTAATCCGTGTCATGCCCACTCTCACATCACCGAGTGTAAGCGGCGGCGTCGAGACGAGATCGCCGCGCTTGACGTCGAGCGTGACGCCGATGATCTCGGATGCGCCGCGATCCCGCTGGCGCATGCGATGCCGCAGCGCCTCGCCGAGGGCGGCATTGGCAATGGAACTTTGGCCGCCCGTGTCGACGATGGCCTGTACAGGGAGCGAACCGAAGCGCGCATCGCTGACGATTATGAGGCCGCCTACGATCCGCGCCGGAATCGTCACGAAGCCCTGCGGCGGGCGCTCGCCGTGCGATCGCGAGATCGTGATGCTGTCATGCCGGAAGTCGACGAAAATCCTTTTGTCGAGCAGCCCTTCGGTACCGAGAACACCCTCGGCACCGCCGAAAGCGTCCGCGATGATCGGAAGCTTTGCCGGACGCAGCTCGAGGTCACCGACGACGAAGTTCTCGACCGTGACCGCAGAAACCTCGAGCTCTCCAGTGACGCCTACGAGCATGACGGTTCCCGCGTTCGACAGGTCGATCCCTAGCGCGGCCGCGACGGAGGCATTGATCGCTGAACGGCTGGCGCCCGTGTCGAGCACAAGGCGAAACGGCCCTCGGTCGTTGATCAGCACGGGAGCCCAGATGCGACCGATCCGATCCCGCCGCGTCGGCGCAACGTAGCGAGGCTCAGGTGCTTCGACAATCACCTGAGGCAGCGTTGGCGCAGTGGCTTCGGGCTCGCCTGCTGGTTCATCCGCGCCGGCCGGAGCCATTACCGCGATCAAAGCGACGAGGACCGCGGCGAGCTTCCAGCCGCGATGCTGTCCGGGCCGGCTCATGTCACTGGCCGAGCGAGTCGAGAAGCGCTTCCCCACCATAAGGTCGTGCGTCGCGAAACCTTCCGTGAACCGTTGATAGACGCCCGACAAGTGGGTAGCTTATACCTCGCCGCTTCCGGGCCGACGTATTGAGGCCGACAACTATTGACCTGGGGAACACTCGGAACGGTAGCTTCGTGTCCGCTCTATCAGGGGCGCAACGGCCACTTCGGGTCGTGTGCGCGGAAGAGCTGAAGAATCTTCGCCCCGACCCACGCGGCGGGCCCAGTTCATTGAAACGGTCCTGCCAACCGTACAGGCGGCAATCGGCATTTCACCCCAAACCCCACCTTTAATCGCCGTCGAGACAGGCGCGGCGCGCGGCGTAGTCCGACCGGCCTATCTAGAGCCCTCCCCGGCCATTCGATCTCCTCCATTCGTCCATTGCGGTTGGTTCGCGTGGGAATAAAAGCCGGACCCTCGCGGTATTGGCGAAGACCATCGAGCGCATCGCCGAGGGTTGCGCACTTGTCCGGGGCGCGCGGGTCCGCACGCGCCCTGTTTTCGATCAGACCCGTATCCGACTGACCACGATTACGGTAATTGCTCGGGGAGAGACTGTATGAGACGAAGAAAGTTGTTGGTTCTGATTGCCGCTCTGGGATGCTTCCTGGCCGCAGGAGGCGCGTCAGCCCAAAGTACACAATCCAACCCGACAGTCAGCTATCCGGCCGGTTTTGCCGTCTCAGAACCCTTGTCGCAGATCAGCCGGCCCGCCTTTCCCACGCTACAGCCCCTCAACCCGTCCCAGACCATCATCCCGCTGCGGCGGACGCGGCCCCTGGCGGGTGCCCGCGCGCTCGCGCCCAGCCTGCAGGACCAGGCGCTGCAGACGGCGCCCGGCGCGCCGCTCGAGCTTGACGACGAGGAAAAGAAGCCGCGCTTTCCAGGCGTGGGCGCAAGCGGTTCTGCGCCTCCCGACCCCAATCTCGCGGTCGGGCCGAACCACATCGTGCAGATGGTCAACACGGAGGTCGCGGTTTACGACAAGAGCGGGAACATCTTCCCTGGGTATCCGAAGACCATCGGCTCTGTCTTCAACAATCTTGGCGGAAGTTGCACAGGCAACTTCGGCGACCCCATTGTGCAGTACGACAAGGCGGCGGACCGATGGCTGATTAGCCAGCTGGGAAGCTTCAATGCCCCCTTCTACGAGTGCATCGCCGTTTCGCAGACCAACGATCCCACCGGTGCCTACAACCTTTACGCCTACAGCTTCGGCACCGATCTGAACGATTACCCGAAGATCGGGGTCTGGCCCGCCAGCACGAACAGCGCCTACCTCGCAACGTACAACCTGTTCGCGAATGGCGGGCCCGGTGTCGGTGCTGCGCTTTGTGCGTATGACCGCTCGGCGATGCTAAGCGGCTCCGCGAGTCCGACTTCGATCTGCTTCACGATTACCAACGACTTCAGCTACCTGCCCTCCGACCTGGACGGCTCGACCCTGCCGCCTGCTGGCGCGGCAGGTTACTTCCTGACCCTCGAGAGCCTGAGCAGCCTGAGGTACTACCAATTGGCGCCAAACTTCGCCAATCCGGGCAGTTCCACCTTGAGCGCACCGGTGGACATCGGCGTGGCTTCCTTCAGCGAGGCCTGCGGCGGCGGAACCTGCATCCCGCAACCCGGAACCTCCCAGCAGCTCGATTCCCTGGGCGACCGTCCGATGTATCGCATGGCCTACCGCAATTTCGGAGATCACGACGCTCTGGTGGTGAACCACTCAGTCGCCGCCGGTTCGAGCGCTGGAGTGCGCTGGTATGAGTTGCGCAGCCCTCTCAACGGCGCATTCACGCTGTATCAGCAAGGCACGTTCGCTCCGGATTCCACCTATCGCTGGATGGGAAGCGCCGCGATGGATAGCGCGGGGGACATCGCGATCGGCTACAGCGCCTCCAGTAGCAGCGTGTTTCCGGCGATCCGCCACACCGGCCGCACTGCGTCCGACGCGCTGGGCACGATGAGAGCCGAAACGAGCCTGCTCGAAGGGTCCGGCTCTCAGACCGGCGGCTTGAATCGCTGGGGCGATTACACGGCCCTGCGGATCGACCCGAGCGACGACTGCACCTTCTGGTACACAAACCAGTACCAGCCAAGCAATGGTTCGTTTAATTGGGCCACTTTCATCGCCTCCTTCAAGTTCAGCGCCTGCGGTACGCCGACGCCCGACTTCTCGCTTTCCGCGTCGCCCGCTTTGCAGAGTGTGGTTCAGGGCAATCCGACCAGTTACACGGTGACGGTGACTCCTTCAGGAGGTTTTACCGGCACCGTGAGTTTGAGCGCGAGCGGGCTCCCCACGGGCGCCGCTGCGACGTTCAGTCCGAGTTCGATCGGCGGCGGCTCCGGAAGCAGCACGATGAACGTCACCACGAGCTCGACTACGCCGCCCGGAAGCTATACGGTCACGATTACCGGAACCAGCACCACCACGCACACCACGGCCGTCACTTTGGTGGTGACCGCGGCGAGCTCGCCGAACTTCTCCATCTCGGCGTCTCCGTCTTCACAGAGCCTCGCACAGGGCAATTCGACGAGTTACACGGTGACGGTGACTCCTTCGGGAGGCCTTACCAGCAGTGTGACTCTGGGCGCGAGCGGGCTGCCCACGGGCGCCAGCGCCACGTTCAGTCCGACTTCGATCAGCGGTGGCTCGGGAAGCAGCACGATGAGCGTCACCACGAGCGCGAGCACGCCGGCGGGAACCTACACGGTCACCATTACCGGAACCAGCAGCAGCCCGAGCCTCAGCCACACCACGACCGTCACTCTGGTCGTGACCTCGACGGGCTCGGCGGGCTTCTCCATCTCGGCTTCTCCTTCGTCGCGGACCGTTGCGCGAGGCAACAGCACGACCTACACGGTGACCGCGACGGCGATCAACGGCTTTAACGGAACGGTGACATTCCGGGTTCGCGGATTGCCGTCCAGTTCGAGCGCCAGTTTCAACCCTGGCTCGGTGACAGGCCAGGGAACATCGACACTGACCGTGAACACCAACGCAGCGACGTCAACCGGGACCTTCACATTGAGGATCAGGGGAACCAGCGGCGGCGTGACTCATAGCACCACGGTGCAGCTAGTGGTTCAGTAGATATGGGCTCTGTCATCGCGACTATCACGAAAAGGAGCCGCAGGAAGATGCCGCTTGTCGACGCTGGCCAGCGCCACAGGAAGTACGCTGAGTTCGTCAAGTTGAGTCCCGCCCAGTCTTCGCGTTGTGGTGAGCGAGGCGGAATGGGATGAAACTTGCCAAGTTGCCAAGTCACGGGATGGTGCCGGGTTTCAGTGGCCGATCGAAGTCCGGTGCCTCCGGCCTATTGACTGAGGTCCCTAAACCCGTGTCCCCGCAGTCCGACCGCCGAGCCTTGCTAAGCGCTCAACCGATGACCCCCGGAGAGATCGACTATGTAGTCGATCAGCTTAAAAGCCGAACTGGATGAATTCCGGGTTGCGCGAAAAGGGAACTACGAAAGCCGCGCGAGAACATGCTGCAAAAGTGACCGGTGCTCTGGCCTGCAACGGGCTGACACTGGATAGCGACGAGCGGCAGCTGGCCGGTGGCGTATCGTCGGCGAGGCGCTACTCGTCGTCTCGATGCACCGAGGCTGGTTCCCGCCTTTTGGTCGTCTGATCGTAACCGTCCGGGAACCGACCTTGTAGCCTCGTGGAAACGATCACTACCTGACTCCGGGCTGAATCACATCATTTGGCTGTCGCACCGTTCCCTCCCGAAACACCGCCATCGCGTCGCGCGCGCTTCGGCTGGCATGCAGGCGCTTGCGAAGGCGACGACTCGACAGCAATTGCACCGCATCAGCCAGCACGGTCAGATGCTCCTGAGTGGCCGGCCTTGGCACAAGCAACGCCACCACGTCCGAGACCGGCTTGCCGTCGTGCGAATCGAATGGAATCGGAGTTCTAAGGTACGCGTAGAAGGCATAGATGCGAGTCAGGCCATCGACGCGCGCGTGCGGTAGCGCGACGCCGTCCCCGACGCCGGTCGAGCCGGCCTGCTCGCGCTGCGACAGGTTCAACACGACTTCCTGGGCCGAAAGGCCGTGCTGCCGGGACATGTGCTGCCCGATCACATGGAATAGCTGGCGCTTGGTTGCGACATCCAGGTCGAGGTAGACATCCTCGGGCGACAGGTGCAGAGACAACGAATTCGGCCGTTGCCCTTCGCTCAGATGAAAGCCTTCGAGCGATTTTGCGTCGCGTCGTCGCGAGACAATTTCGGGAAGATCGGCGACGGAATTGATCACCAAGTCGGCGCCGAGCCGGAGCAATCGCGAGATACTGACGCGGACCACAACGCCCTCCTTCAGCTTCGCACGCAGCCTTTGCCGTGCAGGCGCGAACAACCACCCCGGCCCACGACCGGCGTACCAAAGGCGGACCCGTCAGATCGTCCAACGCATTGTCCCTGTGGGCGCATAAAAATTGCGTCAAAGTGGCGTCACGGATTACAGGCGAAGGACCGCGGGCGTCAGGACATCTTACATCTGCCCCGATCGTGATTCCGTTGGCCTCGGTAGACGGCTGGTCAGCCTGGCCAGGCTTTGGTCCGGGGTTTTCTGGCAGCACTGCCTGGCCGAGATAGCGGCTTGGCATTCGACATACGACCGCTTTTCGGCGGCCGCAATGTCGGCAGAGGGTCGTGAACGCGGAAATGTTGTCGGTAACGGCGACGCCGGGCTTTGCCCGCAGTACATGCGGAAGGAGCCGCGGCGATGGCCGGAGGTCGGGTATGTGGCGCATCGCGACCAGTGAGACAATGAACAGGGGACACGCCGAATTCGACGGTCCCGGCCAGATCCGGTCATCGCGCCCAGGCGCCAAACTTTCGCGAGACCGGACGTTCAAACCCGCTGCCTTTTCAGACCGAATCGAAGGCCGCGTCCCCTCGATCGTTCTCTCGGCTAAGGTCGCGCAGACCACAGGCTTAGCGCTTTCCGAAGGCGGCGCAGCGTCGGCTATCGCCGATGCTGGCGGGTCAGAACTACCTTCTGGTACAGGTCGCCGAAGAAGGTTGTTTTATGCAAGGTCGCCGGTTCGTGCGTCTGCAGAAGAAACGACTCCACGTCGTTCATCCACAGGTCGACGGCATACGGCTTGAGCTTGCGGAGTACGAATCGCACGAGCGGCAGCATCGGATGCCAGCGTCGCGGCCGATGGTAGTCGACGATGATGACGCGGCCGCCCGGTTTGACGATGCGCATCGCTTCGCTCATCGTCGCGCGGCGAACCGGTCGCGGTTGTTCATGCAGCAGGAAGAACAGCAGCACATAGTCGTAACTCGCGTTCGAAAAAGAAAGCGACGAAGCGTCGCCACGCCAGAGCTGCACGCGTTCATCGGGTGACAGCTTTTTGGCCAGATTGTCCAATTGGATGGGCAGAACATCGACTACATCGAGTCTTGCATTCGGGCTCAGGCGTTGGCGCAGACGCAAGGTCAGATTGCCGTAGACACAGCCGATCTGCAAGGTCTGGCCGCCCAAGGTTTCGCCGAACTCAGCCAGCGACGCGTTGCAGAGTCGGCGGTAGTTGCCGAGCAAAATCAAATTGACCAGCCATTTGCGGTCGAAAAAGTGTACGGCTTTCGGATGGACATAGGCCCACCAGTACAACTGCGCCAAGTAGCGAGGAATCGGCACGCCGCCGAGCGCCGGACCGGCGGACTGCGAAGGCTGGAGTGTCGTTCGGGAGCATTCCCGGCGTTCCTGGGCGGACGGCAAGTGCGCCTGCGGTTTAGGGTACGCCAGCGGGGCGCCCTGGTCGCCGCCGGCAAGCACTTCAACGGAACGCCAGGGGTGGGTGCTAAATCGCATAGACAAGCATGCCACGGATGAGCGCGCAGACAATGTTTGCTGGCGAACATACACGTTCGATCGACAAGTCTATAAATGCCATCAGCCTCGACGTGAGGCGCGGGGCGACGGCGGGGGCGCTTGGCGCGCCGCGTACGCACGCCCCGGATGAGAAAGGCAAACCGTGCACGAAGAAGGAAGCAGGTGCGCAGCAATGCCACTTGTGAAGCTGACGGTGATCCTGTTCGTTGCGGTCGGATGCGCGAACCCGGTATGGGCCGAGCCGTCCGAGGTCCAGCGCGGCGAGTACCTGGCGCGCGTCGGCGACTGTCTTTCCTGCCATACGGCAAACTCTGGCGAAGCGTTTGCGGGCGGCAATCGGCTCAATACGCCGTTTGGCTACATGCTGGCGTCGAACATCACACCCGATCCGGATACCGGGATCGGACGCTGGACGGCCGACCAGTTCTATCGCGCGCTGCACGAGGGCGTCAACGCGCATGGCGAAGCCATGTATCCGACGATGCCGTACGACTTCTACACGAAGGCTTCGCGCGAGGACATCGACGCGATCTACGCTTACCTCAAGACAGTGAAGCCCGTGAAAAATGCCGTCGACGTCAACCACCTGCGCTTTCCGTTCAACCAGCGCTGGTCGATGGCAGTGTGGCGTGAACTGTACTTCAGCGAGGGCGGCTACAAGCCGAACTCAGCGATGTCCGCATCATGGAATCGTGGTGCCTACTTGGTCGAGGGACTGGGACATTGCAGCGATTGTCACTCGCCGCGAAATTTTCTCGGAGGCATTGAAAAAAAGAAGGAATTCACCGGTGCTCTGAACGACGGTTGGTTCGGAGTGGATCTGACTTCCGACATCGCGACTGGTCTCGGCGGCTGGACCATCGACGAAATTGCCTCCTATCTCAAGACCGGTGCGGCAAGCGGCAAGACCACCGCCCTCGGACCCATGCGCGAATACGTACGGACTAGCACGAGTCACCTGAGCGACGCCGATCTGAAGGCCATGGGCGAATATCTGAAGTCGATTCCCGCCGATTCGCGGCTGCACACCGGCGTCAAACAAGCCGATCCTACAGCGCAACAAGGCGCGGCCCTTTACGTCGACAACTGTGGTGGTTGTCACCAGGCCGAGGGTCGTGGGATTGCCGGAGTGGTCCCGCCGCTCGCGGGGAATGGGTCTGTGGTGGCGTCCGATCCGTCCAATGTCATCAACGTTGTACTTGGTGGCAGTCCGAAGCACGGCGACTATGCGGGGATGCCGCCGTTCGCGTCGAGCCTCAGCGACGCGCAGATCGTCCAGATCACGAACTATCTGCGCACAAGCTGGGGCAATTCGGCCTTGGCGAACGCGACCACCGAAACCGTCGCGAAACTGCGGGTACCGGCCAATTCGCGCTCGCAATAAGTTCGCTACTGACCACGCGCGAAAAAGATGCCGGGCGCGAAGCCCGGCTCGGCACGCATGCGCCCCGCTGTGCTATTTGAGATTCAGCACCTGCATAGTCGCAGAGCCGACAGTGCGGCGCATCTTGTCGCGGTCACTAAATGAGCGGTTGGAAGCCTCAACGGAGCCCTCGACCTTCTTGGAAATTGCGTCCCCCTTTGCGATCCACCCGTCCAAGGCTGCCCAATTCTTATATCTTGTCACCAGATAAATATCCGGATCATTTTCCCCGCGTGGCTGTACCGTAAGTACTTCGTAGCTAATGACGTCACCAGCCTGCTTTCCCGCCTCCATGGTCTGCCTCCATGTAGTGGCGATGAACTTCATGTATTCCTCGAACTTCCCGTTTGCGGTCCGGATGCCAGCCACGTTGACGACCGGCCCTTCTGTGTATGGATGATCTTCTGCGAGAACGCTGATACTCGTGAACGAAAGGCAAATAAAAGCCGCATGAGCGGCGAACCGCTGGTAGCTTGACATGGCAACCCTCCTTTAATCAGGACCGGAATGAATGCCGGCCGTCTCGACTCGAAGCGGATTCGGGTCAAGTCATTCTATTTCCGGACTAATCGCCGTTGAACCGCAATCGGCACGAAACCGCCCAGGGACCGATGAACGTTCGATTCCCAGGGATGAGTCCGACCGATTGCCGGACCAAGCGGGCTTCGCACGGCGATTTACGAGTCCAGGTAGCCGACGTACGATTCTGGTGCCCGACTGCGGACATCGGTCGCTGCTGCGATCGGGCCATTAGCTGCCCGATTAACCTGCACTGAAATCGCTCAAACGAAGCGCGGCCTTGATCGACCGCTACTCTCCGAGCGCGAAATGGTGTTGCAAGCCACTACCGGACAGACCAAGGAAACTCACGACGTTGCAATGAGAATCGTCTGAATGTCGGGTATTTCTTTGCGGGTGGTTCCGCTTAATGCGGATTTACTTCCGGATTTTCTTCGGTTTTTTGATGGCGTTGCGTTTCAAGACAACCCGCAGTGGTCTTCCTGCTATTGCCAGTGCTTTTACGAAGACCACCGGACCGTGGAATGGTCGAAGCGGACAGCGGCAGTCAATCGGGAGGCCGCAAGGCGTCGTATCAGCGCCCAGCAGATGCGGGGTTACCTGGCATATCGAGACGATGAGGTTGTCGGCTGGTGCAATGCGGCGCCGAGGAGGCTTCTTGGCGCACTGGACGCTGAACCCATCGAAGACTCGAGCGAAGTTGGCACGATCCTGTGCTTCCTGGTTACCCCTTCGCACAGGGGCCAGGGTGTAGCGACAGCTCTGCTTGCAGGCGCTTGCGATGGGTTCCGGGCGCAAGGGCTGCGATTCGCCGAGGCGAATCCCCGCCCGGGCGCACAAGGCGCCGCCGCAAATCACTTCGGGCCGCTCGCGATGTACCTCGCGAGCGGCTTTATCCAATGGCGAGCTGACGCCGACGGCAGTGTTTGGGTACGCAAGCCGTTGTGAATTCCGTGGACCCGAATATCACTCGTCCGATCTCGTGATATCGAATACCAGGTTGTACGGCGACGGGCCGAAGGAAGCCCACGGCACCACGGGCCCCTGCTGCACACCGCGCCGCGACCAGTCGCATACGCCGCGGGGGAAGATGCTCGCCAGTCTCTTCCACTCGGCCGGGCTGAACGCGACCTTGTAGTCGCTTCGGTCGATCGGCTTGAGCTGGCATTTGATGACGTCGGCCGCCAGCGGCCCGCCCGCGATGTGGCGCGGGAAGGCGAACGAGGGATAAACCGTGTTGCACCGGGAATCGGGCAGCCGGCTGAATGTCTGCGGCTCGGCCACGAACTGGGTCGAGGTGGGCCAGCAGCCGTCGACGGCGGCCATCGGTTTGTCGCGGATGACCTTGGTGCGCACATTCGCCTCCGATGGGTCGTTCTGAACGTTTTCCACCCACTGGATGAACAGCTGCCACGCCTGTTCGGTCGGAATCGCGTTGCCGCGCCACATCACGTGATTGGCGCCATTGCCGTTGGCTTCGATCATCCGTTGCCGGGTCGCGAAGTGGAACCACTGGTAGTGGTAACCGTGGCTGTCGGTCACGCCGACCAGACCGCTCAGATCGAACACCGGGATCGACGCCAGTCCGGCACCACCGTACAGCTGCAGCCCGCTCTGATAGGTGCGCGCGATCGCCCGCGAGTCCCCCCTAGTACGTGAAGCGATGTAGTTGTTGTCGGCGTCGTAACCGCCGATGCCGTGATTCAGATCGAGAAACTGTGTCGTCGTGATCGTTCCGGCATTGAGCGCCTGCAGGCCATATTGAACGCCGACGTTGTCGAACGGCCGGCGGGCAAATCCCGTCTCGGGATCGACACCGTAGGCGTTGCGCTGCCAGTCGAACACGGTCGGACGAGCCCCGGCCCGATTGCCGGCCGGGTCGTAGCGTTCGGCAACCGGAACATCGGGGCTCCACACGGCTGAGACGTACCCCGTGACATCGGCGCGGCTCGGAACCGGGTCGGTGCGTCCCGCCTGGTTGGCCGCGTCGTACCAGGCCTGCAGGCCTTCATATCCCGAAACAGCGACCTGCTGATCGCTGCTGAAGCCGCCCGGATTGGTCACGGCGAAGTAATGCGTGAGCAAATGGCCATCCATACCCGAAAAGGCGATGCCGTCCGGATCGGGGAACGTACACGAGACGAGCACTCCCTGGAACATGCCGGGCAGGTTGTCGGCGATCTGCAAACTCGTGTAGGAGCCTCCCGAGCAACCGACGCTGACCGTGTAGCGGGGCACGCCGTAGGTCTTGATGAAGTGCTCCTTGCTCATCATCGCCGTTTCCTGCTGGAGCACCGCGTTGCAGTTGTTCGAGGGGTGCTGCAGCGTGTTTTCGAAGAGCGCGTAGCCCTCGCCCAGTCGCGTCAGGTCCAGCAGCGTCGCCGCCCCGGGAAGATTGCCCTCGGCCGGACCCTGGATGTACCACCCACCCGGGCAGCCGAAGCCTTCCACGGCGAGCAGGCGCTTGTTCCAGGCTCTGGGCGGAGCAAAAGGACCCGGAGCCGGCTCGGACGTCGGATCGTGCAGGATCGCGCTTTGATAGACGCCGCGATTGATCGTGCTCGTCTCGACCCGCACCACGAAGGGCACCGTCAGTCCGGCGAGCGTGGTGATCTTCGATACATCGTCCGGCAGGCGGCTGGTACTGGGCAGCGGAACCAGCGCGCTGGCGCCGGTCGCCAGATACAGATACTGGACGACGGTCGGCACAGAGCAATCCGCGTCCAGCGGCGGGCCGAGTTTGCTGCCGTCGGGTAGCACGAACTCCTGGGTCTGGCAGATAAACGGCGTGATGTGCGGGCCCGATGTGATCGGACCGGAGATCGGATAGTTGGTGAGCGCCAGGCTGTCGGCGTGCGTGCCATGGTCGAACACGTTGACCGTGTTCTGGCCGATTGTCAGGCCGCCAACCAGGCCGATCAGGGCGCCGGTACGCGGATCGCGCTGGAACTCTCCCGTGACGTCCCGGCCGTTCAGGTCGATGCTCAGCGAGGCGCCCTCTCGCGGAGCATCGACCTGGACCAGCACATTTCCTCCGCTGACCAGGCGTGGATCGGACGAAAGCGCATGGATGGCGGCGCAGGCCGAGCCGCTGGCGCCGGCCTGCAGCGCAGCTAACACGACAACCGAGGGTATCCACGAGAAGGCGCGCGCGCCCGAATTTCTGTACAAGCCGCTGATCGACATGGAGGCCTCCTTTGGGAGGCGTGAGCGTAGGTAGCCGTGAGATCAGCGTCTATCGAGATCTTCCGGAATTTGTTCAAAAGTTCCGCTCATCGTCCATGCGGCGATTGCGGTCGGACGTCGGCCGAGCGGCATTTCTCGAATGTGCCGCCTGGACGCGTCTGGGTGTTGTTCCCGACGATGGGTGAGCTACCGGTCCTGCGCCGGCGTCTGCTTGCGCCGCTCGGGATTGAAAAACGGCCGCTCAACCGGCCAGGCGCGCTCCATGCGGCGCTCCCACAGCAATTCCCGATGCAGGTAGATGTCGACCCAGAGTTCCTTCAAAGTCTTGAAGTAAGGCGCCTCGATCATGGCCAGCGCAATGTTGCGCTTGCAGGTCGGCGACCATAGGGCCGAGGTGACCGCGCCGATCTGCCGTAAGGCCTTGCTGCTGTCGTAGATTAAGGACCCTTGCGCGGGCTTGTTGCCGCTGATCTCGATGCCGAGCAGGCGCCGGCGTGACCCCCGTCGCCTCTCTTCGAGCAGCGCGCGGCGCCCGTTGAAGTGGCCCTTCTCCAGTGCTACCGCCCACTCCAGGCCCATTTCAAACGGGGTCGTCTCGCGATCGAGGCGAATCGTGCGGGCGGCCGAGATGAAGTCCACGTTGGGCAGGATGAACCCGGCCTCGATGCGCGCCATCTCCAGCGCCCGGTAGCCGATGGCGCGGATTCCCCGGGTCTGGCCCGCGCTCATCAACCGGTCCCACAGGTCCAGGGCGCCCTCCGGGGCGATCCACAGCTCGTAGCCCAGATCGCCCGTGAAGCCGGTGCGCGACACCATCAACGGGCGGTCCGCGAACTGGTAGCGGGCTATTTCGAACACCTTGAGGTTTTCGGCGCCCGCCAGTCCCATCGCCTTGAGCACCGCGCACGATGTGGGCCCCTGCAGCGCGAGGGCGGCGATCCGGTCGGTCACGTCCTCGACTTCGACCTGAAAGCCGATGGCGCAGTCCAGCAGCCAGTCGAGCTGGCGCTCGCCGGTGCACAGGCGAAACTCGTTCTGCCCCAGTCGGAACACGGTGCCGTCGTCGATCAAGTGGCCGAACTCGTTGCACCAGACCGTGTAGGCCACGCGATCGACTTTTAGCTTGCCGATGTCGCGCGTGACCAGGCGATTCAGGTACCGCTCGGCATCCGGCCCGATGATGGAGTACTTGACCATCGGCGTCAGGTCGAAAACGGAAGCTGCGTTACGGATCGCGAAGTATTCCTGCTCGACGGAGGAAAACACTTCGGCGGTCGTGTAGCCGGACCATGGGATATGGGCGTCGGTCTCGACCAGGAAGCGGCTGCGCTCGTAAAACGGCGTGGTCAGCAACGGACGCTGATAGTGCGGGCGCAGATTGCTCTGGGCGGACATCTCAGGCTCCTGCCTGGATCAGCCGCGCCGCGTTGCGGCCGGCCAGGCCCGTCACGCCGCCGCCTGGATGGCTGCCGGCGCCGCACAGGTACAGCCCGGGCACGGGCGTCGAATAGCCGGCCGCACCGGGCACCGGGCGGGTAAAAAAGAACTGGTCGAACGCGAGGGCGCCGTGGTGCCAGTGACCACCGGCCATGCCGAATTCGCGTTCGATGTCCGAGGGCGTCAAGAGTTCACGGGCGATGATCCGCTGCGCGATTCCCGGTGCGTACCGTTCGAGCGTGGAGAGTACGTTGCTCATCAGCGCCAAGCGCGCCGCGGCCGGATCGGCGCCAAGATCGTATGGCACGAACATCACGTTGACCGACATCACGTGGCGGCCGGCGGGGGCCAGCCCCGGATCGTTGACCGTCGGAACCGTGATCTCCAGCGCCGGGCGGGCCGGGACCTCGCGGTACTTGGACGGATTGAACGCGAGCTCCAGGTAGTCCAGGTCGGGCGACACCAGCATGCGGCCGCCCAGGCCCGCCGGATCGACCCCGGTGAATTGCGGCAGGCCGTCCAGCCCCAGGTGCACCTTCGCAACCAGCCCTTTGCAGCGGAAGTGGTCGATCCGGCGCACGAAGTCGGTCTCCAGGTGCTCGGCGCCGAGCAGCTTTAGGAACGTCGTCCTGGGATCGGCGTTGGAGATGATCGACCCTGCCTGGATCGTCTCGCCCGACGCCAGGCGAACGCCGCAGGCACGGTCGCCCTCGACCAGGATGCGCTCGGCGCGCGAGGCGGTGCGAATCTGGACGCCCGCGGCGACGGCCGCCGCCGCCAGCGCCCGGGTCACCGCGCCCATCCCTCCGGCCGGTTGCGCCATGGCGAGCGCGCCGGCGCGCGCCTGGCCCGCCCAGCGATGCAGCAGCGTGAGCACCGTGCCCGGCGCGCGCGGCCCGTGTTCGGCGCCGAGCGTTGCGTCGAAAGCAAGCGCGCCCTTGAGCAGGCTCGATTCGAAGTGGTCGGTGAGCAGATCGTAGGCATTCATTGCGGCGATGCGCAGCAGTTCGCGCATGTCCCGCCGACCCAGGGTCCTGATCTGCAAGGCGAGTTGCAGCGCCGCCAGGCGCTCACGCCAGGTTCCGAACCGCAGCCGAAACGGCGCCATGTCGAGCACCCGCGCGAGCACTCGAGCAAAGCGTGCCATCTGGGCCCGGAACGCCGCATAGGCGGCGGCATCCTGTGCGCTTGCGCCTCGCACTGCGCCGCCCGCAAACACGATCGCAGGGCCCGATTGGTTCAGGGCATAGGTGGGCAGTGCCCGCGCCGAGAACTGCAGCCCGTGGCGCTCCAGCTCGAGGTCGCGCGCCAGGTCCTCGGGCAGCGAGTTCAGCAGATGCGCGGCGGCCGACACCTTGAAGCCCGCAGCGAACTCGCGTGTCACGGCCGCCCCGCCCACCTGGTCAGCCGCCTCCAGCACCAGCACCCGGCGCCCGCGCCGCGCCAGGAAGACCGCGCACACGAGTCCGTTGTGGCCGCCGCCCACGACGAGGTGGTCGTAACGCTGCGTCATGACGGCTGCGGCCGACGCAAGTCGCCCAGGATGGTGCGCGCGGCGTTGGCGCCGGGAGCGCCCATCACGCCGCCGCCCGGATGGGTGCTGGAGCCGCACAGGTACAGGCCTTTGACGGGCGAGCGGTACTGCGCGTAGCCGGGGATGGGCCGGTTGAACAGCAACTGGTCCATTGTGAGCTCGCCCTGGAAGATGTTGCCTTCGGTCATGCCGACTTCGCGCTCGATATCCCAGGGCGTGCGGATTTCCACGTGCAGGATCTTCTGCCGGAAGCCCGGGCTGTGCGCTGCGATGGCGTCGATCACGGTGTTGCCGAACGCCTCGCGGCGGTCGTCGTTCCATTCGCCTTCGGCCAGGCGGTACGGCGCGTACTGGACGAATACCGACATGTAATGCTGGCCGTCGGGCGCCATCGTCGGGTCGATCAGTGACGGCAGCAGCATGTCCACGTAGGGTCGTTGCGACCAGCGCCCTGCCTTCCAGTCGTCGTAGGCCCGCTCCAGCATGTCGATCGTGTCGGTGATGTGCAGGTCGCCCCGGATGCAGGGCGAATCCGGCGGGAAGGCCGGAAATTGCGGCAGGCTGCCCAGCGCGATATTGAGCTTGCCCGACGATCCGCGGATCTTGAAGTTGCGCACCGCCCGCACAAATTCGTCCGGCAAATGAGCCGGCGCGACCGCCTGCAGGAAGGTTCGCTTCACGTCCAGGTTGGAGACCACCGTGGCCGCTTCGATCTGCTCGCCGCTCGCCAGCACGACGCCGCGCGCACGCCCGTTGCGCACCACGATCTGCTGCACCTCGGCGTCGGTGCGCACGCTGCCGCCGCTTGCCTGCAGCGACGCCCTGAGCGCATTGGAGACCGCGCCCATTCCGCCGCGGGCAAAGCCCCAGGCGCCGACGGCGTCGTCGATGTCGCCCATGTAGTGGTGCAACAGCACGTAAGCCGTGCCGGGCGAGCGCGGACCCAGCGCGGTGCCGATGATCGAGCTGCCGGCGAAATGGGCCTTGACGATCTCGCTTTCGAAGTACTCGTCCAGGAAATCGGCAGCGCTCATGGTGTAGAAGCGGATCGTGTCGAGCATGCGCGCCTCGCCCATCCGGTGGAAGCGCCGGCCGAGGTCAATGAGCTCCATGATGTCGCGCGGCTTGAACGAGGTCGGATCGGGCGGCGCGCGCATCAGCAGCGGCTTGATGAACCGGCACTGGCGCATCACATCGCGCGAGTAGCGCTCGTAGGCTTCAGCATCGCGCTTCGAATGACGCGCGATCTCGCGCCGCAGGGCATCGGGGTTGTGGTAGACGGCGAAATGGCCGCCGTTGCTCATCATCGTGCCGCCGCCTTCGTACGGAATGACCTGCAAGCCGTACCGGGGCAGATCCAATCCCCGGATGATCTCCTGGCGCAGCAGGCTGCACACGTAGGAGCAGTTCGAGTAGGTGAAGTCCTTGTAGAGCGACCGGCTCACGGCGGCCCCGCCGACGTGGGCGTTGCGCTCGAGCACCAGCACGCGCAGTCCCGCACGGGCCATGTAACACGCCGCCACCAGGCCGTTGTGACCGGCACCGACCACGAGCACGTCAAATCGAGTCCCCACGCGCGGGCTCCCGTGTTTCGTGGTTATTGTACAATCGTTTAGCATTGTCGTGCGCGGCTGTGGTCGCTGATCGATTGCGACCCGGCCAGGAGCGGCGGCCGCGGCTCCGACGGCGGTTGCGAGCGCCCCTATTTTGTATTACCGTTCAATATGAGTGGGAGCGCCGCTTCGATACAGTTCGACTGGACCCGCAGGGACGACACGGCATGGCCTACCCCCTTTCACCGTCGACGCTCGAGTGGCAACGCAAGGCGCGCGAATATGCCGAGCGCGAGCTGATCCCCTACGAGGAGTTCGCCGAGCTCAACGAGGGCAAGGTCCCTGCCGAGGTCGCTGCGCGGCACAAGGCCCTGGCTCTGGAGCTCGGTTTCAGCCGGCTGGATGCGCCCATCGAGCACGGCGGTCTGGGCCTGCCCAAGCTCGACCAGGTGGTGATCTGGGAGCAGCTCGGCCGCGTCACCAATGCCCTGTGCTGGTCGGTGTCGGAGGCGCACGCCTGGATGTTCGATGCGTGCACGCCGCAGCAGATCGAGCGCTTCGTCAGGCCCCTGATGAGCGGCGAGCGGTGCGAGTGCTACGCGATCACCGAGGCGGAGGCCGGATCGGACCCGGACGCGATCTCCACCACGGCCCGCCGCGAGCGTGACGAGTACGTGATCCGGGGCGAGAAGTGGTTCGTGACCAGCGCCAACAAGGCCGACTTCCTGTTTCTGCAGGCGGTGGAGATCGGCGAACGGGGCGAACGCCAGCATGCGCTGTTCTTCGTCGACATCGATTCGCCCGGCATCGAAATGGCGGCCAACCCGCTGTTCGGCCACACGTTTGCCTCGCATCATCCGACCTATCGCTTCAACGATGTGCGCATACCGGCCGTCAACCGGATCGGCGCCGCCGGCGATGGCATGAGCTACACGCGCAGCTGGTTCCGGCGCGAGCGCCTGATGATCGCCGCCCGCTGCTGCGGGGCCGCGGCCCGCCTGATCGACATGGCCGCCGAATTCGCCAAGGCGCGGGTCGTCTCGGGCCAGCCGATTGCGGAATATCAGCTGATCCAGGCGATGCTGGCCGACAGCCTGACCGAGCTGTGGGGGGCGCGGCTGATGACCTACGAGGCGGCGGCCATGCAGGATCGGGGCGAGGACCTCTCGGTGGTGCACGCCCACTGCTCGATGGCCAAGCTCACGGCATCCGAGATGGCCAACCGCGTCGCCGACCGCGTCGTGCAGATCTTCGGCGGACGCGGCTACATGCGTAGCAACGCGGCGCAGCGCTTCTATCGCGAGCTGCGCGTCGATCGGATCTGGGAGGGGACGAGCGAAATCCAGCGGCTCATCGTTGCTCGCAGCCTGCTCAAGCGCGGCGTGGACGGCCTGATCGGCTGAGCCGCGCCGGCCGCATCGTCCCGCGGGGGCCCTCGCCATGACCTTTGACGCCACGCGCCCCCAGAAATCGCCGTGCGCCGATCTGCAGCCCGACTTCGTGCAGATCATCGACGTGACGAAGAAGTTCGGCGACGCGCCCGCGGTGGACCACGTGAGCCTGTCGATCCGCAAGAAGGAGCTCTTCGCACTGCTGGGCAGCTCGGGGTGCGGCAAGTCCACGCTGTTGCGCCTGATGGCCGGCCTGGAAACGCCCGACTCGGGCCGCATCGTCGTCGATGGGCAGGACATCACGCGCCTGCCGCCCTATCAGCGGCCGGTGAACATGATGTTCCAGTCCTACGCCTTGTTTCCGCACATGACCGTCGAAGCCAATGCCGCCTACGGCCTGAAGCGCGAAGGAGTGGCCAAGGCCGAAGTCCGGGAGCGCGTGGCGGCGGCGCTGGACCTGGTGCAGATGGGCAAGTACGCGCAGCGCAAGCCGCACCAGCTCTCGGGCGGGCAGCAGCAGCGCGTCGCGCTGGCTCGCAGCCTGGTCAAGCGCCCCAAGCTGCTGCTGCTGGACGAGCCGATGTCGGCTCTGGACAAGAAGATCCGCCAGCAGACCCAGTTCGAGCTCGGCAACATCCTGTACGCGGTCGGCGTGACCTGCGTGCTCGTCACGCACGATCAGGAAGAGGCGATGACGATGGCCGACCGGCTGGCGGTGATGAGCGACGGCCGCATCCTGCAGATGGGCACCCCGAACGAGGTGTACGAATCGCCCACCTGCCGTTTCGCGGCCGAGTTCATCGGATCGACCAACCTGTTCAAGGGCGTGGCGGCGGGCGACGCATCGGGCCTGTTCCATTGCGAAGACCTGGACGCGCCGCTGCAGGTGCACGACCCGGTCAACGCGCGGATGAACGGGCCGGCGCAGATTTCGCTGCGGCCCGAGCGCATCACGATGTCGCTGCAGCGGGCCGAGCAGGAATTCAACTGGGCGGTCGGCAAGGTCGAGCAGTACGCCTACATGGGCAGCTACACGCTGTACTACGTGCGCCTCGCCAGCGGCCGGCTGATGGCGGTGGACATGTCGCGCATGGCGGTGCGCGCGATGGAGCGGGCTCCGGACTACGGCGATACCGTCTACCTGAGCTGGGGTCCCGACACCCTGGTGGTGCTGGCAACATGAGCAGCGTTGCCGCCTCCCGCGTCGGGTCCTGGCTGCCGTCGGGCCGAACCCTGGTCATCGCCGCGCCGTTCGCCTTCCTGCTGGTCTTTTTCATGGTGCCGTTCGCCGCCGTGCTCAAGATCAGCTTTGCCGATCCCCAGATGTCCGTTCCCCCGTACACGCCCATCGCGGAGCTCAAGGACGGCTACCTGCACTTCACCTTGACCCTGGCTCATTACCGGGCGGTGCTGACCGATGCGCTGTACGTCGGCTCCTACCTGTACTCGATCGAGGTGGCGGCCCTGACCACGCTGATCTGCCTGCTGGTGGGCTACCCCGCCTGCTACCTGATCGCGCGTTCGGACCCCTCCCGGCGCAATCTGCTGATCATGGCGGTGATGCTGCCGTTCTGGACCAGCTACCTGATCCGCGTGTACGCCTGGATCGGTCTTCTCAAGAATCAGGGCTTGATCAACCACTTCCTGCTGTGGACTCGTCTGATCGATCAGCCCCTGAAGCTCTATCACAACAACTGCGGCCTGCTGATCGGCATGGTCTACAACTACCTGCCGTATCTGATGCTGCCGCTGTACGCCCACCTGGTGAAGATGGACGTCACGCTGCTGGAGGCGGCGCGCAACCTGGGGGCGAAGCCCTGGCAGGCGTTTTTCACGATCACGCTGCCGCTGTCGCGGCGCGCCATCATCGCCTCCTCGCTGCTGGTGTTCATCCCGGCGGTCGGCGAATACGTGATCCCGGAGATCCTGGGCGGATCCAACTCGCTGATGATCGGCCGCGTCATGTGGGACGACTTCTTCGTCAACACGGACTGGCCGTCGGCATCGGCCGCCACGGCCGCCATGGTGGTGCTGTTGCTGCTGCCGATGGCCTGGTTCCAGCGCCTGCAAAGACGGGAGACGGCGCCGCGATGACCCGCACCCACCGAGTACTGGGTAATGGCTACCTCGCGCTCGTGTTCCTGTTCCTGTACGTGCCGACCGCGAGCGTCATCGTGTATTCGTTCAACGAATCGCAGCTGGTGACCGTCTGGACGGGCTTTTCGGCCAGGTGGTACGCCGCGCTCACCACCGACCCGGAGCTGATCTCGGCCGCGTGGACCAGCCTGGAAATCGCGCTGGCCACCGCCTTCTCGTCCGTGGTGGTCGGCACCTGGGCCGGATTCGTGCTCGCACGTTTCCGGAAGTTCCGTGGACAGACTCTTTTTACCGCGATGATCAACGCGCCGCTGGTCATCCCCGAGGTGATCCAGGGCATCTCGCTGCTGCTGCTGTTCGTGGCCCTGCAGCAGGCCATCGGCTGGCCCGCGCGGGGCCTGTTCACGATCTGGATCGGCCACACGATGCTGTGCGTGTCGTACGTGGCGATCACCGTGCAGTCGCGACTAGCCAGCATGGACGAGTCCCTGCACGAGGCCGCCCAGGTACTGGGGGCAACGCCGCTGCGGGTATTTTTCGACATCACGCTGCCGCTGATCTCGCAGGCGCTGATATCCGGGTGGCTGCTGTCGTTCACGATCTCGCTCGACGACGTGCTGATGACGGCGTTCCTGTCCGGGCCCGACTCCACGCTGCTGCCGATGGTGGTGTTCTCGCGCGTGCGGCTGGGCCTGAACCCCGAGATCAACGCGCTGGGCACGCTGTTCATCGTTGCGGTGACCGTCGGCGTTGTCGTCAACAACCACCTGATGCTGAAGCGGCAACGGCGCCGCGACCAAGAGATGGCCCTGGCGTTAAGGAGCGCACCATGAATCCGCCGCAGGATTTCAGCCGCATCCGGCATGACGACAACACGAGCTGGTTTCACCCGTGGGAATATCTGCCGGACAAGGGCCGCGCCAACCGCACCATCGTGAGCCACGCCGAGGGCATCTATGTCTACGACGAGCACGGCCACAAGCTGATCGACGGTCCCGGCGGCATGTGGTGCGTTCAGATCGGTTACAAACGCCGGGAAATGGCCGACGCGATTGCCGAGCAGATCATGCGGGTGCCGTACATGAACCCGTTCTCGCTGACCAGCGCGCCGCCGGCGCAACTGGCCGCGCGCCTGGCGGCGATGGCACCCGGCGATCTGAAGCACGTGTTCTTCACGACCGACGGCTCGAGCAGCGTCGATGCGGCGCTGCGCTTCGTGCAGTTCTACAACAATTTCAAAGGCCGCCCCGCCAAGAAGCACATCGTCTCGCGCGCCAACGCCTACCACGGCGGCACCCACCTGTGCGCGCTGGTCAGCGGCAAGTACCGCGGCGACCAGTGCTGGTTCGACCTCGCCTGGCCGTATGCGCACTTTCTGCCCCACGTCAATCCGGCGCGCCGTCCGGCGGGCATGAGCGTTGAGGCCTTCTGCGATGAGAAGGTCAACGATCTGGAGGCCAAGATCCTCGAGCTCGGGCCCGAGCGGGTGGCCGCCTTCATCGCCGAGCCGATCCAGGCCTCGGGCGGCGTGATCGTGCCGCCCGAGGGTTACCTGCGTCGCTGCTGGGAGCTGTGCCGCCGGTACGACGTGATCTTCATTGCGGACGAGATCGTGACCGCCTTCGGCCGCCTGGGGCACTGGTTCGCCTCGAAGGAGGTATTCGGGATCGAACCGGACATCATCACGTGCGCCAAGGGCTTGACCTCGGGATATGTTCCGCTGGGCGCCTGGCTGGTGTCCGACCGCCTGTTTGGCGAGGTGGCGGGCGACAATTCACGCGGGTCGTCGTTCTCCTGCGGCTTTACCTACTCGGGCCATCCGGTCAGCTGCGCGGCGGCTCTGAAGAACATCGAGATCATCGAGCGCGAAGGCATCCTGGCGCACGTGCGCGAGGTGACGGCGCACTTCCAGCGCAGGCTGAACGATCTGCGCGATATTCCGCTGGTGTTCGATACGCGCGGCATGGGACTGGTCGGTTGCGTCGAGTGCACCGTGGCGCATGCGCACGGCTCGGACCTGGACGAACAGCGCGTGCTCGAGCTGGATGTGGATCTGGGCGCCCGCATCGACCGTCACTGCCACGAACTCGGCCTGATGGTGCGGCCGCTGATCAATCAGTGCGTGTTCTCCCCGCCCCTGATCATCACGCGCGATGAGATCGACCGGATGTTCGACATGCTGCGCGAGGCGATCTTGCGAACGATGCACGATGTCGAGCGCGAGCTCGGAATCGACGTCGCCTAGGGCGAAGGAATCGCGTCGATGGATCTGGACCGGGTGACGCGGCTGAACCGTCTGCTCAATCCAGCCAGCGTCGCCGTGGCCGGCGGCGACGTCGCCGCCGAAGTGATACGCCAGTGCCGCAGCATCGGCTTTGCCGGCCCCATCTGGGCCATCCATCCGCACCGTACGCACATCGAAGGGATCGCGACGGTGCCGAGCGTCGAAGCCCTGCCCGCGGCGCCGGACGCCACCTTCATCGCAGTTCCGCGCGAGCAGACGATCGAGATCGTCGCCGCGCTGGCGCGCCGCGGCGCGGCCGGGGCGGTGTGCTACGCGTCGGGTTTCGCCGAAGTCGGCGGCGAGGGGGTCGAGCTGCAACGGCGGCTGGTTGCAGCCGCCGGCGGCATGGCGCTGCTCGGACCCAACTGCTACGGCGCCATCAATTACCTGGACGGCTGCGCGCTGTGGCCCGACCACCAGGGCGGCGAGCGCGTCGAGCGGGGCGTGGCGATCGTCACGCAGAGCGGCAATGTCGCGCTGAACCTGACGATGCAGCGCCACCACCTGCCGATCGCCTACGTGATTGCGGTCGGCAACAAGGCGGTGTCCGACATCCACGACTGCATCGCGGCGCTGCTGAACGATGACCGCGTCACCGCGATCGGCCTGCACCTGGAGGGGCTGAGCGACGTGGCGGCGTTTTCCCAGGTGGCCCGCGCCGCGCTCGCCAAGGCCGTCCCGATCGTCGTATTGAAGGCCGGCTCGTCCGATTTGGGCGCGCAACTGGCGGCCAGCCATACGCGGTCCCTGGCCGGGCCCGACGTGCTGTACGCGGCCCTGTTCAGCCGGCTCGGGATCGCGCGCGTGAGCGACCTGGGCGAGTTCCTCGAAACGCTCAAGTTGCTCCACGTGTGCGGGCCGCTGCGCGGAGCCCGCGTGGGGTCGCTGAGCTGCTCGGGGGGCGACGCTTCGCTGATGGCCGACATCGGTCAGAGCTGCGGGTTGGAATTCCCGAAGCCCGATGCCGCCGTGGCCGCCTCGCTGGCAACAACGCTGGGGCCCTTGGTTCCGATCAACAACCCGCTCGATTACCAGACCTACATCTGGGGCGACGGGGCCGCCTTGACCGCCTGCTTTGCTTCGATGATGCGGGCCGACATCGACGCGTGCCTGCTGGTGCTGGATTTTCCGCGAACCGGCGAGGCGACGGTGGACGGATGGGAGCAGGTCCTCAGCGCGTTCATCGCCGCGCACCGGCAGCTCCCGGCGCCCGCCATCGTGGTCAGTTCGATGCCCGAGCTGATGCCCGCGCACGAGGCGGCACGGCTGCAGGCGGCCGGCATCGCGCCGATGCAAGGACTGCGCGAGGCCGCCGTGGCCATCGCCGCCGCTGCCTTCATCGCGACCCGTCGCCGCGCTTTGGACGAGATCGAGGACGTGCCCCGGCCGATCCCGCTGCGTAGCGGGGACGAAGTCACGCTCGATGAAATCGCGGCCAAGACGGCGCTGGCAGCGTTCGGTTTGCGGATCCCGCGCGGGCTACCAGCACGCGATGCGGACGAGGCCGCGGCGGCGGCCGAAGCGGTCGGGTACCCGGTCGTGATCAAGGCAGTTTCCGGACAGTTGGCGCACAAGACCGAGCTGGGCGCCGTGAAACTGAACCTGGCCAACGCCGATCAGGTCCAGGCGGCCGTTTCGGACTTAAGCCCGCGCTTCGAGCACTTTCTGGTCGAGAAAATGGTGACCGGGGGCCTGGCCGAGTTGATCGTGGGCGTTACGCGCGACCCGCTGTTCGGCCAGTCGTTGACGGTTGGCGCGGGCGGGATACTGGTCGAATTGCTGGCCGATTCGGCCACGCTGCTGCTGCCGGCCACGCGCGGCCAGATCGAGCGGGCCCTGCGGGGCCTGCGCTGCTTTGCGCTGCTGGATGGCCATCGCGGCAGACCGCGGGCCGACATCGAGCGCGTCGTTGACGCGATCGCAACGATCGCGTCGTTCGCTCAGGCCAACGCCGATCTGCTGCTGGAGCTGGACGTGAACCCGCTGATCGCTTGCGAGCGCGAGGCAGTGGCGGTCGATGCGCTGGTGCGGATCGTGGGGCGCGGGCCAGCCTGAGGCGCGCCGGCCGCTCAGGCAAATGTCTTCGTCACCAGATCCAGGCAGGCGGCAACGGCTTCTTCCGCGGTGAAGCCCTTCGGGTCCAGGCACCACTCGAGCCACAGACCGTCCATCAGCGCGATCAGCGTAATCGAAGCGCGGCGCGAATCGATCGGCCTGCCCCGCTTTGCCGCGATCTCGTCGAAGATCTTCCGATAGGCCTCGCGGTCCTGCCGGTACAGCTCGCGGTTGAGCTTCTTCAAAGTCGGCGATTTCCCGATCGCGCTCCAGAAACCGACCCAGATGCCCAGGTATTCCTGCTTGAACAGGGCGGGGCCGAAACTGACCCGGATCATGGCTCGCAGCTTGTCTTCCGGATCGCGATGGGCATCCATCACCGTATCGCGGGTCTGAAAGACCCATTCGTCGCACAACTCCTTGTACGACTGCCGGATCAACTCTTCCTTCGTGTCGAAATGGTGGTTGATCAATCCACGCGAGACCTGGGCCTCGGCACAGATCCGGCCGATCGTCGTACCGGCGTATCCATACTTGGCGATCGACCGCATCGTGGCCTGAATAAGCGACTTGCGGCGAACGTCGGGCGACTCCCGGTTGTGGCGTTCGCGCACGGGTTTGCGGTCTTTGCCGGGGCCATCCGGAGTACTCATGGTCCTGCCCTGTCGCAAGCTAATGGCCCGCTTTGAAATCGAGCCACAACTTCGTGATCATGCGCATGATGTCCGGGTCGATCGGCGCAAAAGTGAAATAGTCCTTCATGGCCTCGGCCGGCGGAAAGATCGTCGGGTCGGACGCCAGCTCCGGCCGGACCAGGCTCTTCGAGGCAGGCACCGCCGTCGGATAAGTGATCGCGTTCGTGATGCCCGCCGCGACCTGCACGTCGATCATGTGATTGATCCATTTGTACGCGTTGTCCTTGTTGGCAGCGTCCCTGGGGATGCCCATCAGCGTGAACCACAGTCCGGTCTGTCCTTTGGGCGCAACATAGCGGATATCGAAATCCAGGCGGGCCTGCCGGACCCGATGCCGGATGATGCCGGCGTCGCCCGACCAGCCCATGGCGATGCACACGTCGCCGCCGGCCACGTCGTTCAGGTAGGCGGAGTTGAACTGATCGACATAGGGGCGGATCTTGCGCAGCACCTGGTAGGCATCGCGATAGTCCGACGCGCTGTTGCTGTTCGGATTGCGCCCCATGTAGGCGAGCACGACGGGAAACACATCGCTCGCCTGATCCACCATCGACACGCCGCAGCGGTGCAGCTTGGCCACCACCTCCGGCTTGAACAGCAGATCCCAGCTGTCCAGGCGCGCATCCTTTCCCAGCACCCCGTAGGCCAGGGTGGCGTTCACCACCATCCCGTCGGTACCCCACACGTAGGGAACGCTGAAGCGATTGCCCGGATCCTGAACCGCGACCTTCTTCATCACCGCCGGATCCAGGTTGACGCGGTTCGGAATCTTTGACCAGTCCAGCTCCTGGTAGACGCCGGCTTCGATCTGGCGGGCGATGTAGGTCGACGACGGGTAGACGACATCGTAGCCCGAGTGGCCGCTGAGCAGCTTGGCCTGCAACGTGTCGTCCGAATCAAGTATCCCGTACGTGATCCTAAGGTCTTCGGACTTCGCGAATTCGGCCACCGCGGCCGGGCCGGCGAAGTAGTCGGACCAGATCAGGACGTTCAGATCGCCGCGAGCCAGTGCCGGATCGGCCGCCAGCGCGAGCGCGGCGGCCCAGACGAGCGCCGCCATCGATGGGTGACTCATCTTGTCGTCGATCCGGTCTCGCGGGGGCGCCCGGTCGGGCCAGACGGCAACTATATTATTAAACAAGCATTCAATCAACGCCTGGTCTGAGGCCGGTTCGACGGTCGCGCGCCCGCAGTGACGCCCGCTACTTGTCAGCCCCGTAAAAAGCGCGGAGAATTTAAACATACGTTCATTCAATAACGAAGTGCGTCGGGCGGGCGGCACCGCATCAGGGGAGGGATCGATGATCGCGACTCAAGGGGACCCGGCGGCGCGCCCCGCCGCATGGCCAAGGGGCTGGCGCCGGCTCAGCCGGTGCGTTGCGGCGCTGGCGCTGGGGCTGGTCCCGGTCTGCCTGGCCATCGCGCAGTCCCCTCCGGGCGCGGAAGCTCCCGCGGCGACGCCAGCTGCGCCGTCGGCTGCCGTGCAAGGCGGCGAACCGGCCGCCGAGACTCCAGCCGCACTGCAGGAAATCGTGGTGACCGCGACCCGCCGCTCGGAGCCGCTGAGCAAGGTGCCGATCAGCGTGAGCGCGTTCACGCAGGAATCGCTCGATGCACGGGGCGTGAAGGACTTCAGCGACCTGGTCCGCTTCACCCCAGGCGTCACGCTCGACGCCAACGGCACCAACAACATCTCGATCCGCGGCATCTCGTCCTCGGCCGGCTCCGGAACCACCGCCATCTACATCGACGACACGCCGATCCAGATGCGTGCCCTGTCCTTCTATTCCAACGACACCCTGCCCAAGACCTTCGACCTGGAGCGGGTGGAGGTGCTGCGCGGACCGCAGGGAACCCTGTTCGGCGCCGGCGCCGAGGGCGGCGCGGTGCGCTACATCATGACCCAGCCCAACATGCACGATCCGAGCGTGTACGCCCGCAGCGAGGTCTCCTTCACGCAGGCGGGGGCGCCCAGCTACGAGGCGGGGGTGGCGTATGGAGCGCCCATCATCGCCAACGAACTGGGATTTCGTGCCAGCATCTGGTATCGCTACGACGGCGGCTGGATCGACCGGATCGACCCGTTTGCGATGACCACCGCACAGAGCAACGCCAACTACTCCAACGACGTGGTCGCGCGCCTGGCGGTCAAGTGGGCGCCGAACGACAATCTGACGGTCACGCCTTCGTTTCTGTATCAGAACCTGAACGTCAACGATGTGACCGCCTACTGGCCGGTCCTTTCCAGTCCCGACGCCGACCGCTACAGGAACGGGGACCCCGACCGGCTGCCCGAGCCGGACCGCTACTACCTTCCGGCGTTGAAGGTCGAGGCCGGCTTCGGCGGCGTATCACTGATTTCGAATACGTCGTACTTCCACCGAAACAACCTGGGCGGATACAACGGCACCGATTACAACCTGAGCTACTACCAGACCTTCAACAGCACCATGCCGATCGTCCCTCCGGCCTCTTACCCGTTGATTGACGGCAGCGGCCCCCATCTGCCGCCCAGCCTGCAGAACTACCGGGCCCCGGCGAAGGTGACGAACCAGTTACAGAGCTTCACGCAGGAAATCCGCCTTCAGTCCGACGATCAAAACGCGAAACTGGTCTGGACCGCTGGACTGTTCTACTCCGTGAACCGGCAGCAGAGTATCGAGGAAATCCACGATCCGATGCTCAATACGCTGCTGGCGAATCTTTTCGGGCCGGGCACCACCGCGCTTAGCGTTTTCGGCGAGGATCTGCTGGCCAATGGCGACGCGTTCGACGCCTACAACTTCAGCCGCGACCGGCAGGTGGCCGGTTTCGGTGAGGTGACCTACGCGTTGACCAGCAAGTTGAAGGCGACCGCCGGACTGCGTTACTCCAAGGTCGACGTCAACTTCTTCAACGCCGTCGACGGTCCGCAGAACTTCGGCCCGTCCGGCGGACCCGGGCAACAGCACGAGAAACCTGTGACGCCCAAGTTTTCGCTGTCGTACCAGTTCGATCGCGACGACCTGCTCTACGCGACCTACGCCAAGGGGTACAGGATCGGCGGGGCCAATGCGCCGATTCCCGGTTCGTGCGCGTTGGACCTGAGCAATCTGGGGCTGGCGGCCGCGCCTCCCGCGTACAACTCGGACACCGTTAACAGCTACGAGGTGGGCGCCAAGAACAAGGTGGGTGACCACCTGCGGATCGCATCGAGCCTGTACTACATCAAATGGCGCGGCATCCAGCAGCAGGTCTTTCTGCCGATTTGCGGTTTCCAGTTCACCGCCAATTCGGGCGACGCCGTGGCCAAGGGAGGCGACGTGCAGCTCGAATTCGCCCCCACCCGCTCGCTCAGTTTCGATCTGGCGGTCGGCCACACCGATGCGAAATACAGCCAGGATGTGTTCATCGGCACGAACGCGTCCTTGCTGGTCGCTGCGAACGGAAACGCGATCGAAGGGGCGTCCGTCACGCCCGCACCGCCGTGGACCGTGGCGCTGGGCGTGCAGTACGACTTCCTCGCCCTGGACCACAAGTCCTTCGTGCGCCTCGACTACGAGTACGAGGGCCACAGCAGCGTCGCCACGCCAAGCGAGGACCCGCGCACCGCCATTTTCGACCCGTTGGCCTACACCCCGGGACCGACGAACTTCGTTTCGCTGCGCGCCGGAACGACGATCCAGCACTGGAGCATATCCGCCTTCATCGACAACCTGCTCGACGTTCACGTGGTGTCGCCGCCGTCGAATGATCCGCACACCGGCGCCGACCCGAACCCTCCGAACCCCCTCAATCCGCCGTCGGTGCTGATCCGCGCCTACAGCCTGCGCCCGCGCACCATCGGCATCACGGCGACATACCGGCTCTAGGCGGGGGCGCTTGCGCCGCTGATCAGGCACAATCCGCCCGCAAAATTCGGCTGAGGCTCGGCCTCGAAACGGAGTCGACCATGTCGGGTACCACCCTGCTGCGACTTGCCGCGGTCGCTTTGTTCGCCTCCTTCGCATCACTGCGCCCCGCCTGGGCCGCGGACGAAATCAAGCAGGTGCGGCTGTACGCGCTCGACTGCGGCCGAGTCCTGCTCAAGGACATGGGCATATTCTCGGATACGGGAGAGTACGACGGCCGATCCGGCGAGATCGTCGATCCGTGCTGGATCATCCGCCATCCCAAGGGCACGCTGCTGTGGGACACAGGGCTGGGCGACAAGCTGGCGGCGACGAAGGGTGGCGTGGACTTCGAGCTCGGCCACATGCAGGTCGAAGTCACCCTGCAGGACCAGCTCAAGGCGATCGGCCTGACGCCGGCCGACATCACGTACCTGTCGTTTTCACACACCCACGCCGATCACACCGGCAACGCGAACGACTTTCCGGACGCAACCTGGATCCTGAACAAGACCGAAATCGCATGGGCCGAGACGCGGCCCACGCCCCACGTCAACCCGGATTCATTCAGCGCCTACAAGACGGCGAAGACCCAGATGATCGACGGCGACTACGACGTGTTCGGCGACGGCAGCGTTCGGATCCTGAAGACGCCCGGTCACACCCCGGGCCACCAGTCGCTGCTGGTCAGGTTGAAGAAGGCCGGCACGGTGATCATCTCGGGCGACCTGTTCCATTTGCGCGACAACTACCACTTCCGCCGCGTGCCGCCATTCAATGTGGAGCGCGCCGACACGCTGGCCTCGATCGACCGGATCAGCACGATCCTGAAGAATACCGACGGCCGCCTGGTGGTGCACCACGACTCGGCGGACTTCAAGGCGCTGCCGGCGTTTCCTAAGTACCTGGAGTGAGAGACGCTGCTTTCTCGCCACCCTCACCCCCTCCCCTCTCCCGCTCGCGCGGGCGAGGGGCGATCGTGAGTCACAAGCGCGCAGCCCTTCGCACTGGCACGCCGGGTCGCCGCTCGCGCGGGCGAGGGGCGATCGCGAGTCACAAGCGCGCAGCCCTTCGCACTGGCACGCCGGGTCGCCCCTCGCCCGCGCCAGCGGGAGAGGGGCGGGGGTGAGGGCGGCGAGAGTGAGAGAACCGGCCGCGCAGCCTGCTAGAGCACCTCGATCACCCGCATCGAGAAGTCCACCGCCGCCACGTCCTTGGTGAGCTTGCCGATCGAGATGCGGTCCACGCCGGTGGCCGCGATGGCGCGCACCTGCGCCAGGTCGACCCCGCCGGACACCTCCAGCCGCGCGCGGCCGGCGCAGACGTTCACCGCCTCGCGCATCTGGGCGGGCGTGAAGTTGTCCAGCAGGATATCGATCGCTCCCGCCGCGAGCGCCTCTTGCAGCTGCGCCAGGGTTTCGACCTCGATCTGGATCGGCACGCCGGCCTGCAGGGCCCGCGCCGTCTGCAGCGCGGCGGTGACGCTGCCGGCCGCCGCGATATGGTTCTCCTTGATCAGGATGCCGTCGTACAGCGCCAGCCGATGGTTGCTGGCGCCGCCGATCCGGACCGCGTATTTCTGCGCCAGGCGCAGGCCCGGCAACGTCTTGCGGGTGTCCAGAATCGAGCAGCCGCGCGGATTCGGTGAGGCGCCGGCGATCGCGTCCACGTAGCGGCGGGCCGCGGTGGCCGTGGCCGACAGCAGTTGCAGGAAATTCAGCGACGGCCGCTCGGCGGCGAGCAGCGCGCGTGCGCGCGCCTCGATGTCGCACACGGCCTGGCTGGACGACAGGGTGCCGCCCTCAGCGACGTGCCATTGAACGCGCGCGGCCGGATCGAGCTCGAGCAGGCACGCCTCGAACCACGGCTGCCCGCACAGCACGGCCCGTTCGCGCGCCAGCACGCGGGCCCGCAGCCGCTGCGATTCCGGAATCAGGCGCCCGGTCCAGTCGCCGCGGCCGATGTCCTCGGCCAGCGCATCGCGCACGTTGCGCGCGCGCGCCTGCTCCAGCGTCTCGTTCCGATCGAACATCGGGGGGACCTGCAGTCGCGGCCGGCGCAGCGCCGGCTCAGGCGGCGCCCAGGTGCGGTACGAAACCGCTCGCAGGCGCCACGGTCGCGCCCGGATGCTGTGCGACGAACTCCAGCATGCGCTCGATGCAGGTGCGGGCATCCCGGATCACGTCGGCATCGAGCTCGATCGGTGCCGTTCCCCCGGACAGGCAATGCACCAGCTTCTCGACGCTGTTCATCGCCATCCACGGGCAGTGCGCGCAGGCCTTGCAGGTGGCGCTGGTGCCGGCCGTGGGCGCCTCGATCAGCGTCTTGCCCGGCGCGATCTGGCGCATCCGGTGAAACAGCCCCGCATCGGTGGCCACGATGAACTCGTCGGCATCCATCTGGGCCACTGCCCGCAGCAGCTGCGTCGTCGATCCGACCAGGTCGGCCTGCTCGATCACGCCCGCGGGTGACTCCGGGTGCACCAGCACCTTGGCGCGCGGGTGCTCGCGGCGCAGCAGCTCCAGCTCGATGCCCTTGAACTCGTCGTGCACGACGCAGGTCGCGTCCCACAGCAGCATGTCGGCGCCGGTCTGCTGCAGCACGTAGCTGCCCAGATGCCGATCCGGCGCCCACAGCACTTTTTCGCCGCGCTCCTTCAGGTGCGCCACGATCGGCAGCGCGCACGAGCTCGTCACCATCCAGTCGGCGCGCGCCTTCACGGCCGCGCTGGTATTGGCGTACACGACCACGGTGCGGTCCGGATGCTGGTCGCAAAAGCGCGCGAACGCATCGGCCGGGCAGCCGATATCGAGCGAACAGGTCGCCTCCAGGTCCGGCATCAGCACGCGCTTTTCGGGCGACAGGATCTTGGCGGTCTCGCCCATGAAGCGCACGCCGGCTACCACCAGCGTGCGGGCCGCATGGTCGCGCCCGAAGCGCGCCATCTCCAGCGAATCGGCCACGCAGCCGCCGGTTTCGAGCGCCAGATCCTGCAGCTCGCCGTCGACGTAGTAGTGCGCAACCAGCACGGCGTCGTGCTGCGCCAGCAGTTCGCGCGCTTGCTGTTTCAGATTCGAGCGGGCCAGCCTCGCCGAGGCCTCATTGGCCTTGACCGCCGGAGCTTCAGCGGAGGCGGTCGACTGATGCAGGCGGACTGGTGCTTCCAACGGGGCGTTCATGGCGCCCATGATAAAGGTTCCGGCTAGGGGCCCCGGCACTCGACGACCCCCTGCGGCGTGCCCAGCAACGGCCCCACGCCGTGCGAACAGCCCGACAGTGGCCGGTCTTCCGAAGTATCCGGAGTCAAGGGCTCCAATACTTGCAACGCGGCGATCACCGGGCCGAGGGCACGCGTTACGGCCCCGGTCAGCTCGTCGATGGTCTCTTCCGAGGCATTGCGGACACAGGCCTCCTCGAGGGCGGCCGCCGCCTGTTGAACATCGCTCGCGCCCACGGCACCGGCCTGGCTCTTGAGGTCGTGCGCCATTCGCCTTGCAGCCAAGGCATCGTTGGATGCCCGTGCGGCGCGGAAGCGCGCCGCAAAGGGGCCCTGCTCTTCGGCGAACATGCCCAGCACGCGACGATAAAACCTGTCGCTGCCGCCTGCGCTCGTGCGTCCGATCCGCACGTCTATGCCCGGAAGGCTGGTCAATGAGTCGGCGCCTGCAGGCGTGGCCGGCGCGCCGGCAGGTGCGCGGCCCACCCAGCGCGCCAGCGTGGCGATCATCTCATCGAGGTCGATCGGCTTGGTGATGTGATCGTTCATGCCAGCGGCGAGCGCTTCCTGCCGGTCCCCGATCATCGCGCTGGCCGTCATCGCAATGATCGGCAGGTCCCGCAAGCCAGGCCGTTGCCGCAGCAAGCGGGTCGTCTGGTAGCCGTCCAGGACCGGCATCTGGCAGTCCATCAGAACGCCGTCGAATTGCTGCCGGTCGAGAAGATCGAGCGCTTCCCGACCCTCGTTGGCGACTGTAACGTGGATGCCGGCGCCAGCAAGCAACTCGACAGCGAGTTCCCGATTGATGGCGTTGTCTTCAACGAGCAGAATTCGGACCCCCGCGAGGTCCGCCGCCTGGTCGCGAGCACGGGACAGCGCACCGGCCGGACGTGCGGCCGGCAGTTCGGTCTTTTCGAGGCGACGGCCGAAGCGCGCAGTGAAGTAAAAGTGGCTGCCTTTGCCGGGACTGCTCTCGACTCCGATGCTTCCGCCCATCAGCCGCACCAGATGATCGCAGATCGCGAGGCCCAGGCCGCTACCGCCGTAGCGCCGGCTGGTCGAGGAGTCGGCCTGGGAAAACGACTGGAACAAGCGCCCCTGCTGCTCCGGTGAGATGCCCAGGCCCGTGTCGCGCACGCCGAACTGCAGTTGCACCCCCGCGGCGTCCTGTTGGACCAGCTCGACGCTGACGGTGACTTCGCCTCGCTCCGTGAACTTGATGGCGTTGTTGGTCAGATTGAGCAGGACCTGACCCAGACGCAAAGAATCGCCCACGAGCTGCGTGGGAAGCTGCGGCGCCTGGACAAATACAAGCTGCAGCCCCTTGTCTCGGGCCTGCAGTGCGCTCATATTGGCAAGGTCGCCCATCACTTCGTCGAGGTCGAAGTCGACGGTCTCCATCTGCAGTTTGCCGGCCTCGATCTTCGAGAAATCCAGCACGTCGTTGATGATTCGAAGCAGCATCCGAGCCGATCGGTGCACGATGTTGACGTGGTTGTACTGCCGTGCATTCAGCCCGCTACCCAATGCCAGGCGCGACATGCCGATGATGGCGTTCATCGGCGTGCGTATTTCGTGGCTCATGTTGGCCAGGAATTCACTCTTCGCGCGATTGGCCGCTTCGGCGAGCTGCCGCGCTTCCCGCTCCCGCTCGGCCTGCCTGCGCTCGGTCAGGTCGCGAGCGATACCGACCGTCCCGACGATACGTCCGTCGGCGTCCCTCAGCGCTGTCTTGATCGTCTCGACCCAGAAGGTGCTGCCATCGCTTCGCCGGCAAAGCTCCTCGATGCGTACGCGCTCGCCCGTCGCGATGACCTCCTGGTCGGCGCTCCGATAGGCCTCCGCCAAGTCCTTCGGGCCGATGTCGTAGTCGGTCTTGCCGATGATCTCGTCGGCGTTGGAGAGCGAAAACGTTCGGGCGACCACCTGGTTGGCGGCAATGAAGCGGCCGTCGATGTCCTTGACCCAGGCCAGGTCGGGAATGTTGTCGAGAATCGCAGCCATGCGGGCATTGGCCGACGTCAGATCCTCCTCCTGCCGGGCGAGTCGCGCGCTCATCGTGTTGAAGGCACTCACCACGTGATCGAGCTCGTCCACATCGCTCGGCGAGCGCTGCAGCCGCAATACAGGAGCGTGACGTCCCGGCGTGAAGCGGGCGACGTTGGTCGCAATGTCCAGAATGTGGCGCGTGACGTAGCGATGGGTAATCAACAGAATGAATGCCACCACCAGGAGGGTCTTGATCGTCTGGGTCGCGAGGATGACGAGCACACGCGCGGCCAGGGAGCGGTATATCCCGGTCAGCGTTGCCTCGATATGCAGCGTTCCCAGCGCGCGCCCGGTGCTGTCGCACGCGCAGGACAGGGCGACATCGCGCGTGATCACCGACTCGGTTCGATGCGCGCCGATGGTAACGACGACCGGAGCCAGACCTTCAGATCTGACCTCGCGAATCTGGACTTCAGTGACGTCCGGGAGCTTTGCGATGCCTTCGGCCTGGAGTCGCAACTGTCGAGTGTCCAGATTCCATAGCCCTTCGCCCAGGCCACCGGCGTAGCCGCGCTGGATCTCGTCCAAGCGGCGCTCCAGCGTGCTCAGCGACCCGCGATACTCGAGATAGAGGTCGACGACGGTCAAGACGAGCGTCACGACCGAACTGAAAAGCAGAATGGCAACGACCAGACGGGCGCCGATTCTGTTGCGGGGCGGACGCATGGCGGTCAGGCCGCTTCGGCCGGACGGATCGGTTGGCCTGGGATCGGCATGGCCAGCAGCGTAAGATTTCCGTCCAGTGCGTGGCTGGGTGCGTTTTTCAGGTGCGCGCGGAACCTCAACGCAGAGCCGGACCGATGGCGCCGCCGGCATTGATCGCAGCCGTTCTGGCTGCGGGATCCTTCGCGGCCTTTCATGCGGTAGCGCACGATCGCATCGCTTCCATTGGAGACTCTGGACCTTCCTCCGAAGCCGCCACGGCCCCTACCCAAAGGCTGGTCGAGCTTGTTCGGGCCCTCGACAGGGCGACCCATTCTTCCACGAAAATAGTGCTTCGCCCGTTCGCGCGATCCCTCGAAGAGACGGCCGCCGGCCTGGCAGATTTTCATATACCGCTGATGCAGAGCGACGCTTCGCCGGCTCCGGAGGGGCTGGTTTACGTGATGGACGTCGATTTCGGCCAGGTTCAGTTCGTCATCTATTCCCGAAAGCTGGCGCCGCTGGACGCCAGCAGCGTGACCACAGCGAAGAATGTCGAAACGGAACCGGGCCACGAAACCTTCTTCCCGTTTCCCGTCAGCGCGACGCATTGTTTGCCCTGCAGCCTGGACAAGATTCTGCTGGGCAGGACGGACGCGCTCATTGCAGCCTCGGGAGTGGTCGATCCGCTGCTGCCTGCGCCGAAATACAAGGGCATCCATCGTGCGCTGTTCAAGTCTTTCCCGGTCCGGGCCCTTGTTCCGGCCAAGGCCAACTCTTCCGCCACGCGCCGCTACCTGATCGACGGAGTCAAACGCCTGAAAGAAACGGGCGAGTTGTCAGCCATCATGCGGCAGGAAGCCGCCTACTCGGACTGGCAGCCCTGAGGCCTACGGCTATGGCCGGCCGAACTCGACCACCCCCTGGGGCGTGCCCAGCAGCAGCAGGTCGGCTCCGCGCCGCGCGAACAGCCCGACCGTCACCACACCGGCAATCCGGTTGAGCGCGTCCTCCAGGGCGACCGGATCGCGGATCTGCAAGCCGTGCACATCGAGGATCACATTGCCGTTGTCGGTCACGACGCCCTCGCGCAGCCGCGGCGCGCCGCCCAGCGCGGCCAGCTGGCGGGCCACGTGGGCCCGCCCCATCGGGATCACCTCGACCGGCAGCGGGAAGCGGCCGAGCACCTGGACGCGCTTGCTGGCGTCGGCGATGCAGATGAAGCGCTCGGCCACCGCCGCCACGATCTTTTCGCGGGTCAGCGCGCCGCCTCCGCCCTTGATCATCGACAGGCCGGCGTCGATCTCGTCGGCGCCGTCCACATACACCGGCATCGACTCGATGTCATTCAGGTCGACCACCGTCAGACCTCGCTCGCGCAAGCGCGCCGCGCTGCGCTCGGAACTGGCGACCACGGCGGCAATCGACTCGCGATGCGGCCCCAGCGCGTCGATGAAAAGATCCGCGGTGGAGCCGGTTCCCACGCCGATCACCGCCGCGGTGCCGAAGTGGACCGAGATGCATTGCACCGCAGCCTCGGCGACGGCCCGTTTGAGATCGTCCTGTGATGCCATCGCGCGCAGTCGTCGTTGGAGGGGGCCGCCCGGGCGTCATGAGTAGTGACTCAGGCGACTGGTCCGATAAACCGGCATCATAAGCAGATGTCCACCCCCGGATTCAAACGCTGGATCGCCTCCTGGTTCATCGGCCTGGTCGCCGTGCTGTTCCTGATCGAGGAATGGCTGTGGAACCGGCTCAAGCAGGCGATGGCGCTGCTCGGCCGCCTGCCCGGCCTGCGCCGGCTGGAGCGCTGGATCCGCGCGTTGCCGCCCGCCTGGGCGGCGGTCGTGTTCCTGGCCCCCTCGATGCTGATCCTGCCGATCAAGCTGTTCGCGGTGACGATGATCATGGCCGGACACTTCCTGAGTGGGGCCGGCGTGATCCTGGCCGCCAAGCTCGCCGCCACGGCGCTATTCGCTCGCGTCTTCGTGCTGACGCAACCCGCGCTGATGCGGGTGGGCTGGTTCGTGCGGCTGCACGCGACCGTGCTGCGCTGGCGCGTCTGGGTGCACTGCCAGGTCGAGGCGCACCCGTTGTGGCGGTCGATGCGCCGGCAAATGATCCAGTGGCGCGCCCAGATGGAAGCCTCGCGCGGGCGCAATACCCGCTGGGCGCGGCGGCTGAAGGCGGCCCGGCGGCTGGACCGGATGCGGCGCCGCGCCGCAACGCCCACCGCCGGATAGTCAACGAATTCGCGGAGCTCAACGCATGCGATGCCCCGTTCATGCTGTTGCCCTGGCGCTGTTCGTCACGGGCGCCCACTGCGCGCTGGCGCAGCCGGCGCTGTCGACCTGCAACGACACACCCAGGGCCCCCTTCTGCGCCGGCGTGCGCGGCGATCGCTCCGAGGGCTGGGCGGGCCAGGGGCGCTCCGAGGTGATGGCCCAGCACGGCATGGTCGTCACCAGCCAGCCGCTGGCAGCTCAAGCGGGGCTCGACATATTGCGACGCGGCGGCAACGCCATCGATGCTGCCGTCGCCACGGCCGCTGTGTTGAACGTAGTCGAACCGATGATGGTCGGCGTCGGCGGGGATCTGTTCGCGATCGTCTACATCGCCCGGGAAGGCAAGCTGTACGTGCTCAACGCCAGCGGCGTGGCGCCGTCCGGGGCCACCATCGAGCGCCTCGATTCGCTCGGGTACCGCTGGAAGCCGGACGATTGGGGGCCCGGCTCCGGGATGCCGGTCTACGGCATATTGCCGGTCACGGTGCCCGGGTCGGTCTGGGGCTGGGAGGAGGTGCTCAAGCGCTTCGGCAAGCTCACCTTCAAGGAGGTGCTGGAACCGGCCGCGCGATATGCAGAAAACGGATTCCCGGTTTCCGAGAGGATCGCGCACGACTGGCGGCTTCCGAATGCGCTGCCGCTCACCGGCTGCTGCAAGGAACCCGACCCGGACACGATCAAGGCCTGGACCATAGACGGCGCTGCTCCGACGGCCGGACAGATCTTCAGGAACCGTGACCTCGCGCACACCTTCCGTCTGCTGCAAGCGCATGGGCGCGACGTGTTCTACAAGGGGGAAATCGCGCGGGCGATTGTGGCCAAGTCGACCGCGCTGGGCGGGACGATGAAGCTCGAGGACCTGGCGCAGTACGAGGGCGAGTGGCAGGAGCCGGCCACCAGCACGTATCACGGCTTCGAGATCGCCGAATTGCCCCCGCCCTCGCAGGCCTGGGCTGCCGTTGAGATCCTGAACATCCTGGAAGCCTGCGTGCCCGTATGGGCGCCGGGCCAGACGCTCGCGTCGCTGGGCCCGTCCGATCCGAAGTACTGGCACTTCCTGGTCGAGGCCAAGAAGCTCGCCTATGCCGATCTGTACACCTTCAACGCCGATCCGCATTTCGTCCGCATTCCGCTCGACCGCCTGCTGTCCAAGTCGCACGCGAGCCTTCTGTGCCGCAAGGTCAATCCCGATCGCGCCTCGACCCCGGGACCGCAGGGCATCGACGAACACGCCGGCGATACGATCGTGCTGTCGACCGCCGATGCGCAGGGCAACATGGTGTCGTGGGTCAACAGCAACTACTCGCGTTTCGGCTCCGGCCTCACGGTGCCGGGGTACGGCTTCATTCTTCACGATCGCGGGGCCCTGTTCTCGCTCGATCCGAAAAGTCCCAACGCGCTCGCGCCGCACAAGCGGCCTTTCAACACGCTGTCGGCGGGCTTCGTCACTCAAGGCGGCCGGCCCGTGATGACCGTGACGCTGATGGGCGGGGACATGCAGGCCCAAGGCCATGCACAGCTGCTGGTGAGCATCCTGGACCTGGGCGCCAATCTTCAGGCAGCGGCCGACCTGGCCAGGTTCCGTCATTCTCAAGTTCCCAACTCCCTCGG
>Ga0210408_10000207_pt1 | contig 84859 bp, 76 predicted proteins | sample IncBWH4MmetaG_FD_155471 | JGI IMG/M metagenome (GOLD analysis project Ga0210408, IMG submission 155471) | Forest soil microbial communities from Barre Woods Harvard Forest LTER site, Petersham, Massachusetts, United States - Inc-BW-H-4-M | ecosystem: Environmental > Terrestrial > Soil >...
ACGACTCCAACAGCGCATCGTGCATGTAGCCGTCCGTGTACCATATCGCTCCTGAGAGCCACCAGAACATCGTGATCTCGTAAAGCAGATGCTCGCCGGAGTATTTAGTAAGCTCTTCGTTAGTCATAACTGCATTCTAGCGCCGACGCCTTGCTGACGCCCGCCCGCTCCGCAAGTTCTGCGTCCGTCAATCTGCGAAATTTTCAACTGCTCTGGCTGTAACAGCCTTGGGCCGGACAGCCTGCTCAATGAGCGTAACGGCGATTTATCATCAACTACCATGAACCCGTGCGAAAAAAGGAAACTCAAAGCACCGTCGGCGATCTTTCGGGAGGAAACACGTGTAGGCCGCGCGGGCAAGGAAGCGCTGTCTTGGTGCCGAAGAGTGAGCAGCTACCGCTCAAACGCTCGAATATCTATTGCCTGGTAAGGACCGCTTGCACGGCTGTTCCAGGTGCGGTGTTCATGGCCTTGATCTCTTTGCCATGGCCGACGATAACCATCTTCCAGGTGCCATCCGAATAGGTTGCGGACGCGGTGCAGTCCGAATTCACCGTGTACGGTCCGGAATCGCTGACTGGGAAAACAGCACCGCCGAAACTCAAGTTAGCTGATCGGGAAGTAGTTCCATGCCCATCGAAGGAAAAGGTACCGCCAGCCGCCAGTGGGACGAATTCGCCAATTTGCTGCGGTGCCCCGTTAAACGTGGGACTGGCTAAACCACTGAGAGCGAAACCGTAGACGCCCTGGATGGTGGAAGCATTGCACCCTTCGTCATTGGCTTGCACGATGTTGTGCTGTCCGACGATGACCACAGCCAGCGCCGTGATCATCACAATGGCTATGCCTATCAGAGACCTGTGTTTCGTTTTCATGTGGTGTCTCCCTTCCTTGGAAGTACGAATTTACCAGGCCGGTAAGGACGGCTGGGCCGAATGTTCCCTGGACTCTTCAGACAGGAAAGGGACCGAACCTCAGTCGGACATCGGAGGAAGAGCAATCGTGCGATCAATTGTTCGGCGAGGTTAAAGCGGATTCTAGCGCCCAAAAGGTCGCTGGTCAACACTCTGATTGGGATGTCGCAGCAATATGAGAAGTTCCTCTCAGCGACTGCATGAAAGGCCTTGCAGAAATGTAGAAGCCAATAACCAGTCAGGCAGTAAGAGAAAAGTGCGCTGTCAATCCAAGGTTTTTCAACAGACACAGGCGTTTGCACAAGCTTGCGCCGTTTGTTCGCCAAAACCCGTGTCAATGAGTGCTATGGCGATGTTACACCCGCTACAAGACAAATAGCCCTAAGTGGAGATTAGCTGAGGCCTGAGGATCAAAAGCCCCACCTCTCAAAATAGCGAGGAGTGGGGCCATCAAAGCGCGGCTGTTGTTTCAACGATCTGAGGCGGGTAGCGGAACCCTGCCCTTCGGCTTGCTTGCGTTGACGAGTGATCTCGCGACGCTCGCCGCGCGTTGAGTCGCTACCGGACCAATTTCGCTCGGCGACGCACTACTCATGTTTGCGGCGGCGCCCTTGGCGAAGTCGTCATCCCTCAGGAACGAGCCGTTTCTTTCCGTGCCCATTTTTCCGAAGGCCGCAGCGCCGAAGCCCGAAGTACTGAAACTACCCGACGCGGAAAAGGATCCGTCATCGTAGGCCAAGTTGAAGGTCCCGGAATTCGACGAGTCCCACATCTTGCCCGCCCACCTGAAGGGACTCAATGGGTCGCGCGATGTAGCCCGGACTCGCTGTGGCTGGCCCGATTTCGTGTAAGTGATGTCCAGTAAGGAAACCATCGCCGACGCCAGGTGAATGGGCGTGATGCCATTTCCGAAATTTGGAGGCGGAAATTGCAGCGCGTCCACTGTCGGCACGTTTTCCAGATGAATTTTCAGAGTGTTGCCGTCGTCCGAGATCTGAACTGCGCTGTCCGGAACCTTTACGATCCAGAACAGGCCACTAGGTGAAATCCCGGGGCTGAACTCATGTAGGAAGGTCGTCAGACCGACGTCCCAGAGGTCAATTCATATCTCAACGAAAGTGCCGTACGCTGGCGCCGACTTGGCGTAGCCAGCGGTATTGACGGGGTCGACGGCCTTGCCACCGACATAGTATCCCTGATACACACGGATATCGGTGATGACGGCGTAGGGGTTACCGTGACCGTCCGTTGCCGGTCCAAGCCCGTAACCCATGGCCGCAATACCCTTGACGTTTGTGAGGCCGTGCGGATCGGCGCCGGGAGGATCAAAGGGCGGAATCTGGCCCGGTGGTCCAGGCACGAACTGGTGGAAGAGCCCATAGCCGGGAATTATGTCGCCCCCGGGAAGTGGTAATGGTTGAATTGCAACATTGGGGATGGGGTCAATCTGGCCCCACGCAGCCAGGCTGCAACCGACAAGAACAGTCACAAGCCAGCGGTAGTTCCACCTCTTTGCCATGTCGCCTCCTTCGCTCGGGTATCGAGACTGGGTCCTAGGGCTGTCATGCGCGGTGCGACCCGGGGCCCCACGAAGATGCGGAGATGGGTCGATTCGCTCGCGTTTATTCGATTGTTTTCGGACTTACCCCAGAATCGGCCCGCGAGCAAATCGCGACGCCTCGAAACGGCACTTTACGCGAAGAAACGCCCCAAACTTGGCTACGAATTGTGCTCCTGCAAGAATTTCCCGTCAACCAAAATCTTCAGCTAAGAATCCAGGAACCTTGTGAGTGGGCAAAAGGTGGGCTGGAGCGAATTAGAGACTGTTTCAATTGTTGGGAACAAAACAATAGGTTGTCGAAACCAGCGACTTCACTCATAACCCATCACAATCAAGTAATCCTGAGTTCAAATCTCTACAGGCCCGCTTCGATGCGGGAGCGGGGATCGAGCAGATCGCGCAGCGCGTCTCCGATGAAATTGAACGACAACACGGCCAGCATCACGGCGGCAGCCGGAAACAGCACGAGATGCGGCGAGTCGAAAAGATGGGCCCGGGCATCGTTCAGCATGCTGCCCCAACTCGCCGCTGGTGGAGGCACGCCCAGACCGAGAAAGCTCATGGTCGCTTCCGCGAGGATCGCGGCAGCCATCCCAATGGCAGCCTGCACAATCACCGGCTGAATGATATTGGGAAGGATGTGGCTGACGATCACGCGCAGATCGCTCGCACCTAGCGCGCGGGCAGCCTCCACGAATTCCTTTTCGCGCGCAGCCAGGACCTGAGCGCGCACCAGCCGCGCGTATCCGACCCATCCTCCGAGAGAAAGCGCGATCACCAGATTGAAGATGCCCGGACCGCGGAAAGCTACAAAGGCAATCGCGAGCAGAATTCCAGGGAAGGACAGGAAAGCGTTCATCAGAACAACATTGATGAAGCGGTCAATACGTCCGCCGTAGTAGCCCGCAATAGAGCCGATGATGAGGCCTAAAGAAAGCGACGCGAGTACGACGCAGCTGCCCACCAGCATCGAGATGCGCGCTCCGTAAATAAGGCGAGAGCAGATGTCACGGCCGAGTTCGTCAGTGCCGCACCATTGGGAAACGCTCGGGGGATCAAGCCGGTTGGGAAGATCGATATGCGCCGGGTCTTGCGGAGCGAGCCACGGGGCAAAGATCGCGCAGAGCACGAAGAGCACGACCAGCACCACGCCGATCGCCGCCAGCGGATTGTGGCGGGCAACGCGGGGAAGCGAGATAGCGGCGGTGGACATTGCTTCAAAAAGTTCTTACCCAACAGCCATTACGAATTGCGAGCTGCGGGTCAATCTTAAACGGCAGAGATCGCGGAGGACGGCCGCGGAGGTCGCCGAGAAAGCTTTTAACCGCGAAGTTCGCAAAGCAAGTCCGCAAAGGGCGCAAAGAAAAGCGCATTGCCTCAGGACTGCCATCATCGATGTGGGTGCCGTTCACTGCCGGATCCTCGGATTCAACGCTGAATACACCAGGTCGGTGAGGAAATTGACGGCAACGTAGGTTAATCCAATCGCCAGTATGCAGCCCTGCACTACGTAGTAATCACGATTGGAAATCGCATCGACGGTGAGCCGTCCGACGCCCGGCCAGGAAAAAATCTTCTCGGTCACGATGGCGCCGGCCAATAACGCTCCAAATTGCAGCCCCAGTACAGTGATCACGGGGATCATGGCATTGCGTAGCGCGTGATGGTAGACCACCCGCGTTTCGGACACGCCCTTGGCGCGCGCGGTGCGGATATAGTCGTGGGAAAGCTCTTCGAGCATGGAGGTGCGCACCATGCGGGTAAGGATGGCAGCCAGCCCGCTGCCCATGGTGATCGCGGGCAGCACCAGGTTCGCGAACGTGCCAGAACCCGAGACGGGCAGCCATCCGAATTTGATCGAAAACAGCAAAATCAGAATGGGACCGAGGGCGAAATTTGGGAACGAGAGACCCCACAGACTGACCACGCTGATAACGCGGTCGTCCCAATCATTGCGACGCCGGGCCGAGTGAACGCCGGCCGGTACGGAGAGCACAATCGCAACCAGCAGCGCGGCTAGCGTAAGTTGCAGGGTGTAGGGATAGCGCTGGCGCAGGAGTTTGCTGACGCTCTGGTTGTAGCGCAGCGAGACCCCGAGATTGCCCTGCAGCACGCCCTTCCAATAATTCAGATACTGCTGGCCGAGCGGGAGATCGAGTCCGTAGGCATGCCGTGCGGCCTGAAGGTCCGCCGCCGGGGCGCCTTCTCCCAGCATCTGTTGGATGGGATCGCCAGGGACGAGATGGATCAGGAGAAATACGAGCGACACTACCAGCCAGATCACTGGCAGCGTGTAGAGGATGCGGGTTAGGAAGTAACGGGCCACAGGGGACAGTTCTCAGTTCTCAGTTCTCAGTTCTCAGTTCTCAGTTCTCAGTTCTCAGTTCTCGGTTCTCGGTTCTCAGTTCTCAGTTCTCAGTTCTCGGTTCTCAGTTCTCAGTTCTCAGTTCTCGGTTCTCGGTTCTCAGTTCTCAGTTCTCAGTTCTCGGTTCTCAGTTCTCAGTTCTCGGTTCTCAGCGGGTGCGGATCAGTTTACAGGTTTTCGGTCATAGCAGAATCCGGAGAAAGGCGTTAACGCAGAGTTCGCAGAGGGCGGCCGCAGAGGGCGCCGAGGGAGATGGTGGAGCTGATCGCGAGAACCTGATGGCTAGAGCCTGATTGCTAGAGCCTGATCGCTAGAGCCTGATGGCTAGAGCCCAGAGCCTGCTTAATCCCCCGCCTGTTGCAGCTGCGCCGATTGCAGAGTCTCGATCTTGACCTTGGCGATACGGTGGCCTTCCATCTCTTCCACCGTGTAGCGGCGGCCCTCGAACTCGAACGAGTCGCCTACCTTCGGAATCTTCTGCAGGCGCGCGAGCACGAAGCCGGCCAGCGTCTCGAAACCTGCATCGTTCGGAAGCACCAACTGGTATTGCGATTCGAGGTCCCGGATGTTGACCGAACCTTCGAGGAGCAAGGCAGTGTCTTCATCGAGGGCAGGTTGCTCGGCGGGCGGGATATCGAATTCGTCCTCAATTTCACCCACTAACTGCTCCAGCACATCTTCGACGGTGACGACGCCGGCCGTCGATCCGAACTCGTCAACCACGACCGCGAGGTGACGCTTGCGGGTTTTGAATTCGGCCAGCAGATCGGTCAGGACCATGGTTTCGGGAACAACCAGGACGTTGCGCATGACCTGGCTGACCTGCATCTTTGCGATGCGCGACGAGACTGCCTGGTTGGGGCTCAGGGTCATGCGCAGGCGCATCCAGCGCATGAGGTCCTTGGAGTAAAGCACGCCGATGATGTGTTCGCGGCCGCGCTGAGGATCGTAGACCGGCACGCGCGAATGTTGCTCCTCGACGACGCGGGCGAGCGATTCGTCCAGCGTCAGATCGGCCGGCAGAGAGAAGATGTCCGGACGCGGCACCATGACCTGGCGGACGGTGATGCTGTCGAGTTCCAGGGCATTGTGGATCATTTCCTCCTGAAACTCCGGAATCTGGCCAAACTGCCGGCTGGCGGTGACGATCAGCTTGAGCTCGTCGGGCGAGTGGATCGCTCCACGGCGCATTTCGCGCGATCCGAACAGGCGCAGCACGAAGCCACCCGACTTCCGCATGAAATAGAGGAACGGTTTGGTGATGGTCAGGAAGACGTCCATCGGCGCAGCCACGGCGAGGGCGACCCGTTCCGCCTGCTGCAGAGCCAAGGTCTTCGGGACCAGTTCTCCCAGGATCACGTGCAGGTAAGTGATCAGGGTGAAGGTCAGAACGATGCCGATGCTGTGTGCGTAGATGGCCGCATGCGGCACGCGGCCTAAAAGCGGCTCGATGATGCGGGCAAGCGTAGGCTCGCCGATCCAGCCGAGAGTTAAGCTGGTGAGCGTGATGCCGAGCTGGACACCGTTCACCACCTCGTCAAGGTGTTGATGGAGGCGCAGAACAGTGCGGGCGCCGATGCGCCGTGCCTCGATGAGTTGCTGAATGCGCGTATCACGCACGCTCACCAGGGCAAATTCGGCGGCGGCAAAGAAGGCGTTGGCTGCCACCAGGAGCAAAATCAAAAACACCCGGAGCAACACAAATGCAATCATGGAAGTCTAATTCTAACATTTTGAACTAGCTACGAGCCTTGCACGATGCACTAACGGTACGCTTCGAGCTACTAGCTGCCGGCTACTAGCAAGCCGAACTTACGCTGCAAACGCAACTTAGGAATGCACTTGGGGTTTCTGAAACCGGCCCCTCACCGGAAACGGGCAACTTCTCTGCTTTCTTTTCCTTGGGTCTGCATGTCTAACGATTTGAAGGTGTCTTGTAGACAGGTCCATTCAGGGAACGAGTCGTGTCGAAATTTTTGAATTTGGAAGTCGTTGGGAACAAAACTCACAACAAGTTCGTAAGATGGAGTGCAGGGCGATTTCCCCTTTCATAGCGGAGGCAGACGTGAACGGCAATGGTAACGGCAAGAAGAAGCGTAACCGGCGGATCCTTTACGTGGGCATCGGCGTTGCCGTTGTTCTGGTCGCGGTGGGAGGCCTGATCGCGGCCGCGCGCGGCGGCACCAAGATTGATCCGTCCAAGCTGGCGAAGGTGGAACGCGGCGATCTGGCCAAGAGCGTGGTGGCGACCGGAAAGGTCGAGCCCATCACCAAGGTCGAGATCAAGTCGAAGGCCAGTGGAATCGTGAAAAAGCTGCTGGTCGACGCGGGCGATCGCGTGAAACGAGGTCAAGTGCTGGCCGAGCTCGACAAAGAAGAGATCGAGGCCCATGTCGCGCAAGCCAAAGCACAGGAGGAAGCTGCCGAAGCCAGCTTGCGCGCAACCGAGGCCGACATGGAGCGCGCCAAGGTCGATGCTGAAGGCCCGGATGTGCCGACGCTCAAGCGAGCCTACGAACGCGCCCAGGGGATGGCGAAAGAAGGTGTGGTGTCGGTGTCCGCACTCGACGACGCGCAAAGAGCCTACGAGTTGGCCGTGAACAAGCAAAACGTGGCCAAGGCTCAACTGCAGGTTTTGCACGCGAAGATCGGCCAGGCGCAGGCCCAGGTCGCGCAAGACCGGGCGAACTTAAAGCAACTGGAAGAACAGTACAGCTACACCACGGTCGAGTCGCCCATCGATGGCGTCGTTCTGTCGCGCGACGTGGAAGTGGGCGATGCGGTCAGCTCGATTCTGGTGTTGGGATCGTCGGCCACGCTCATCATGACCCTGGGCGATATCAGCGAAGTTTATGTCAAAGGCAAGGTGGATGAGAGCGATATCGGCAAGGTGTACTTGGGACAGCCTGCGCGCATCAAGGTGGAGTCATTCAAGGATAAGACGTTCAATGGCAAAGTGACGAAGATTTCGCCGATGGGTGTGGAAAAGGACAACGTCACGACTTTTGAGGTTCGCGTTTCGATCAACAATCCGGGAGGCGAACTGAAAGCAGCGATGACCGCCAATGCTGAAATCATCCTGGAAGAGCACAAGAACGTGCTGCAGATTCCGGAAGGCTCGATTCTGTACGATAAAGATAAGAAGGCATCCGTTGAAGTGCCCGATCCCAAGGGCAAGGAGGGCAAGAGTAAAGTGGCGGTAAATATCGGAATCTCGAACGGCGCCAAAACGGAATTGCTGAGCGGCCTGAAGGAAGGCGATCAGGTGGTGCTGCAATAAAACATGGAGAGGCGGGCGTACCCGCCCGCATGGACGGGCGAGACGCCCGTCCCTCCATATCTGTCTCGCGCGGAGATTTGTGCGCCGCTTGGAGCCGGGAAATCATCTCAGTAGTATGTCTGATGTGCACAAAACCCTCCGCTATGAACGCGTATTCGAGCTACCCAGCCCATCCGGCAAGATTGAGCTGAAGATCCAACAGGGCGGTGCCGGACGGTTCTACATCATCGCGTCGCTTCCTACGACACCCCAATCGGGCGAAATCGTGCTTTCCGTGCCCACGGAACTGGCCGATTCCCTGAACAATGCCATCGGCAAGGCTGCGGACTTTTCGGGGGAGTAGGACCGTTCAAACTTCTCAGAAACACGATGAGCACGGCGAGGCATCGACTAAGCCGGGCTGGCACCCGCCGCCCAGACGAGGGCGTCTAGGCCTACGTTTAGGCGCTCACGAAACATTTCTCAAACCTTCTCCGTATAGTTCATTGAGGGCGTAACAACCTGGTTGTCTGCCCGTCTAAGCGTCGGAAGCCAGCCGATGGTTCGACTGGAGCCCCGGGCGGTTACATACGAATGTGATCGAAATTCTCCGCCCGATGCTGGCTACGCTTTGAGAGCACAAGGCGAACTGTGGTCGGTCGACCCGTTGCGCGCTGAATGAGTTCATGGAAGGAGCGAACCATGCGAAAAGGATTTGCGAAATTATCGGCAGTGGCCCTGGGTCTTTTGCTCGCAACCACCGTGGCATCGGCTTCCGAGCAGGGGCGTTTTGAAAAGAGCCTCAATGTGACTGGAGCGGCAGACCTGCAGGTGTTCACTCGGTCCGGCGATGTAACCATTCGCAGCGGACCCGCCGGCACCATTGGCATCATCGGCCATATTCACGTCGGAAACCGCTGGTTCACCGATAAGAAGGCGGACGTCGAGGACATCGAACGGAATCCGCCCATCCAGCAGAGCGGAAACAATATTCGAATTGACTATGTGAACCATCAAAATATTTCTATCGACTACGAGATCACGGCACCCGCGGACACGAAGGTTCGGACGAAATCCGGTTCGGGCGATCAGACGATTGAGGGCATGCACGCCGGCATCGACATCGAAACCGGATCGGGAGACGTGCGCTTGACGGATCTGGCGGGTGATCTCCGCATTCAGACCGGATCGGGGAATGTGCAGGCGCGAGGCGCTGCGGGGCCTCTTCAAGCGCGTGCCGGGAGCGGCGACATCACGATCGAGGAGCGCAGCAAAGGTGACGTGCGCCTGGAAACCGGTTCGGGAAACATTGAAGCCCGGGGAGTCGATGGTGGACTGCGCGCCAGCACCGGCAGCGGCAACGTGCGGGTGGACGGAACTCCCGCGAACAGCTGGTCGGTGCGCACCGGATCGGGCGATGCCGAATTGCGCCTGCCCCAGGAGGCCGCGTTTGATCTCGACGTCTCCTCTAGTTCTGGCAGTGTTTCAGTGAATCATCCCGTCACCACGACGGTGCAGGGCCGCATTGAAGAATCGCGCAAATCGATTCGCGGCAAAGTGCGCGGCGGCGGACCGGAGATCAGCGTGCATACCGGATCGGGAGACGTGCGGGTGGACTGAGAGAATCAGTCGTCGGTCTTCTGTCTCTGTCGTCAGCAAGAACAAACTGCGTTGCGGGCGAAATGGAGCGACGGGCGTCTCGCCCGTCGACGCCAGTTAATCCATCGATGCCTGAGGGCAAACGGAACTCGGGCAAGGATTTGACCCCGACCAATTCCATTACCTCCGTGCCTTGACCCTGCCCCTCATGGAGATTACTTTCGTCTCTTAGGAAAGAATCTGCCCGGCGACGTGTGCCCGGGCATGAGGGAACTGTGGCGAAGAAACCCATCATCACGCTGACCACCGATTTCGGACTCAACGATCATTTCATCGGCACCATGAAAGGCGTCATCCTGTCGATCGAGCCGGAGGCGGAAATCGTCGACATCTGCCATTCGGTGCAGGCTTTCGATGTGCTCGATGGAGCCCTGACGATTTCTCAGGCATATTCCTATTTTCCGACCGGTACGGTGCACATGGTCATCGTCGACCCGGGCGTTGGCACGGCCCGCAGGCCGCTGCTGGTCACGAGCGAACGGCACCATTTCGTGGCGCCTGATAACGGAGTGCTTTCCCTGGTCTACCAGAAAGAAGAACGGCTCTCGGCGCGCCATGTCACGGGCGAGCATTACTTCCTGCAGCCGGTGAGTAACACGTTTCACGGGCGCGACGTGTTTTCGCCCATTGCGGCTTATCTTGCCAAGGGGGTAGACCCGACGAAATTCGGCGAAGAAGTCAAAGACTTCGTACGCTTCGGGGCACCCAAGCCGAAGGCGGTGAATGAGAACACGCTGCGCGGGGTGGTGCTGAAGGTCGATCGCTTCGGCAACCTGATCACAAACATCACGCCGCAGGACGCTCCCATGCTTTTCACAGAGAATCCGGGCGCGTTCAAGATTGTTCTCGGCCAGCGGGAAATCACGGAAATCAAGGACGCTTATGCGTCGGGCGCGCCGGGCGAAGTTTTCGGGATTCTGGGCAGCATGGGATATCTCGAGATCGCCGCCAATCGCGGGGCTGCCGCCCAATTGCTCGGCGTTGGCAAAGGAACCGATGTAAACATTGTGCTGGGTGGGGCGGCAGCGGCGGGAAAGTAAAAGCGCAGGTGCCAGGTCTCGGGTGTGAGGTCTCGTTCCTGGCTGCTAGCTGACAGACAATTGAGGGCGTTCGTACGAAAAATATCTGCTTCTGAAGAGCTCCAAGCGGCGTTGGGGTCTTTCGACTGCGTTCGGCTGCCGCCTCACTACGCTCAAGATGACAAGCTTGCAAAGGATGACAAGCTTGCAAAGAGCGACACCGGCTCTGCTTGACTGAAACCAGGAGTCGGCAGCCAGGAGCGCGACCTGACACCTGGACTTGATACCTGATACCTAGCTTTTCGCTTTCGGATGCGCGTACCGCTCCATCTCTCCAGTCCACTTCAAGAATTGCCACAGATGGTGGCGCTCCCGCCAGGTGAAATGCCAGAACTCCAGAAAACCGATCTGCGTCATCTTCACGCCCGTATAGGTCTCGATGCGCCAGAGCAGGTATGGACTGCGCCACGGGGTGAGATGGTGACCCTTGGTGGCATTCCAGAGAAAACGAAAAATGTAGCGCATGGATTGCCCGTAGTATAGCCCGCGACGCGCGGGCAGAGGCCCGGAATACGCATGCTAGAATCAAATCTCTACCCGAGGGGATTTGGGCATCGATGTCCGATGAAAAAGCGCGCCAGGCGGCCGAAGACTACTACTATGCCGCGCTCGACCTGGTAGCCGAAGGACATCACGAACAAGCGGTCGAGCAATATCAGAAATCGCTGGCGTCCGATCCTACCTTTACGGAAGCCATGCATGGCCTCTCGCGCGCACTGCAGGACCTGAATCGTTTGGATGAAGCCATCGCGGTGGCCAGGCGCATCTCGGAATTCGATCCCGACGACGTGCTGGCCCACACCAGCCTCTCCGTGCTCTATCAGAAGAAAGGTATGATCCCGGAGGCCGAGGAGGAAGGCAACAAGGCGCGGATTTTGGGGTGGAAGCAGCAACTGAAGAAAAGCTAGGTGTCAGGTTTCAGGGCTACTCGCTTCTGGGCACTGGCTTGTGGCAGACCCACACGAGAGTCCACAGACAAGTTGGCAACTGTCAACCGGGGAAGCCATACTTGAGAATCGCTCTAGTGGGCTGGATTCGCGGCCAGGCGCGACTTCGCGGTGCGAACCAGCACGCTGCTTCGAGGTTTTCGCTTATCCTGCTTTGACAGCCACGCCTTCAACTGCCTGCGCGCGGCCGGGGTTAATTCGCTGAAGAAAATGCCGGCGCGACCCGTATCGTCGGCCCAGGTTACTTCCCCGCTGCCCTCGATCATGTAGGTGGTGCCGGGCAGAATAAATCGCAGGGGCAACTCGGCAGCAGGCAAAGGCTCGGAAGCCTGCACGGCGAGTCCATCTTCACTGATGTCAAGCACCAGAGCCGGGACCGGACAGACATCTCCGAATCTCAGATAAACCAGCGACTCGGCTTTTTGTCGCGACGAACGCCGCCGATCAGGTTGCATGAATGCCCGGCCGGCGCGCAGCGAACGCAACACCTGCTCGCACACGAGCGGTTTGTACAAAACGAAATTAGCTCCCGCCTGAAACACGCTACCGACATCGGTGAGTTCGCTGATGACCGCGAATACGACCGGGCGTCGTTGTGCCGGCGCCAGACGGGCCATATGCACCACCTGCGCCGCACCCGGTAAATCGAAGTCCACCAGCAGGGCCGAATAATGCCCCAGCGCCAGCAACTCCATCGCGTGCGGCTCGGAGACACAGGCTTCCTGGTCGATCGCGAGTTCGTGCAGGGCGTCCGCCAGCATGGTCAGGGACTCGTGCTCGCGACACATCAGCAGCGCATTGAGTTTCATAGGCCGAAGCTTATGCCCGCGTCTGAGGGGGGTAAAGTAACGCCGGTAATCCGCAATTTCTTACTAAAGAAGGAAATGTCTAGTGGATCAAGGATTAGCGACTAGGTCTCGATGAGGCGTTCCATTCCGGGCTTGTCCAGGATCATTAAAGTAGAGCCCCGCAACTGTGCCAGTTTCTTGTCCCGGAATTCGCTCAATACGCGTGTCACAGTTTCGCGTGAGGTTCCGATCAACTGCGCGATCTCTTCATGGGTGAGCGACACCTTGATGCGAATTCCTTCTTTCGTGGTCTCGCCATCGGTTGCCCATTCCAGAAGCAGCCGTGCCAGCTTTTCTGAGACCGAATGCGACAGGCCCAGCGAGCGGATCATCTCGTACGCACTCTGACAATTCTGGCTGAGGTGCTGGGCTGCATTGAGGCAGGCATCGGCGTGATGTTGCAGGAGACGGAGGAAGTCGTCGCGGCGAACAAAATCCAGCTGGCAGGGTTGGAGGGTTTCGGCGGTAAGTTCGTACGGCTTCCCGGAAACGGTCGCATGCAAGCCCAGCACTTCACCAGCCTGCGCGATGCGCAGGATCAAGGTCTTGCCATCCCGCGAGGTGGTGGACAATTTCACACGCCCGCTGCAAATGACGTAAACGCCCCGAGGCGCCTGCCCCTCCACGAACAACACCGCACCTTGAGGATAGGCACTGGCATACTTCACCTTTTCCATTTCTTCCAGCGCGGGTTTCGGCATCTCGCAGAAGAACCCTTTCTGCCGCAGCTTGCAGAGCATGCAGTTCTCGGTGATCTGGATGCCGTAAGGAGTGCTCATGGTCGATCTACTGCCCGCACTATAGCAACAGACCGTCACTTTTGCCTGTGACGTAAATCACACCAGTTGTTGCCCGGAGACACTCCGGCAGGGCCAGGAAATGGCCGCAAGTAACCAACTGTGTTGTTGCCAACTGCTCAGGAGTTCAGACTGGTGGAGCTAGGAGACTGCTTTCACCTCGTCTTCGTGGTAGAAGTCGTCCATGGGGTAACCCTGGTTTTCCCAGGCCTGCAGACCACCCATCAGGGGGCGAACGCGGGTGATCCCGATCTTTTTCAGCTCCATCGCAACTTTGGCGCTCGTGGCCTCGCTGGGACAAGTGCAGTAGAGGACGACCTCGCGATCGCGCGGGATCTCGGCATGGCGAAGAGAAAGCTCGTCAGGCGAAATGCGTATGGCGGTTGAGACGGTGCGCGGATTTACCAGGAACTCCAGCTTGTGGCGCAGGTCCACGACAAAGGGACGTTCTCCACGATCGATTGCCGCCTTCAACTCGTCGACGGTCATCCGCGAGATGCGTAGCGAGCGGATAAATCTCTGCCGCTGCACGTATTTCCAAATCACGTTGGCGGCCAGCGCCACGACCAGCAGGACCAGAAACCATCCCGCAGCCTCTTCCAGAAGCAAATCAATCGGCAGCTTGCGCGCGGGAATGTAACCGACGAGCGCAAAGACCAAGGCCCAGAGCAGCGAGCCGAGCCCGTTCAGCAGCAAGAATTGATCGCGGGCCATGCCTGACATACCAGCGACCGGCCCGGCAAGGCGGCCTACACCCGGAACGAACTTCGAGGAAATCAAGGAAGTTGTCATGTGCCGGGCAAAAGCATCTTCCGAGCGGCGCACGCAGGAATCCGGCTCCAACGAAATCTTGCACAGTAGCCGCAACACCGATGGACCCCGGTTGCGACCCAGTTCATACCAAATCAGGTCGCCAATCTCGGAGGCAAGTACCGTGACCAGAATAATTCCCAGCAAGCTCAGGTCGCCGAGGCCGGCGACCGCGCCCGCTGCAATCACGAGCGGCGTCACCAGCAGCGGAAGTCCGATCCTCTCCAACAGGGCCGCCAGAAAGAGCCATAGGTAGCCGTGGCGGAGAATGTCTTGGACGTGTGGGTTCATGGGTAGTCGGCCAATGGCTGGTAGCTGCTGGCTACCAGCAAGCAAATAAATTAAATTAATTCAGTACGATACAGCTAGCGCTTCACCCTGCTCTTCAATACACCAGGCGCCGTACGCTCCTTTATTTCACTTTCGCCAGATACTGGTGCACCATCTGCACCGTGATGGACCCCTCTCCCACGGCTGACGCCACGCGCTTAATGGAAGAATGGCGGGTGTCCCCCGCGGCAAACACCCCCGGAATGATGCTCTCGAAAATAAACGGATCCCGTTCTTCTTTCCAGCCTTTGGGGCGATCGCCGTCCTTGGGCAGAAGCGCACCCGTCAGCAGATAGCCGCGCTCATCCATGGGGAGCATGCCACGCAACCAGGCCGTACAGGGCATGGCGCCGATAAAGATAAAGAGGGCGCTGGTCGCCTCGGTGCGGATGGTTTCGGTGGCATGATTCGCGATAGTAATCGACTCCAGGTGCCCATCGCCATGCACTTCGACCACTTCCGCCTGCGTCTCCACCCGGATATTCGGAATCTCGCGAATCTGGTCGATCAGGTATTGCGACATACCCTTTTCGAGCGAGTCTCCGCGCAGCAGCATGGTTACCGAACGCGCGAATTGTGCGAAGTACACAGCTGCCTGACCGGCGGAGTTGGCGCCGCCCACGAGGTAAACGTCTTCGCCGCTGCACAACTGGGCTTCGGTCATGGCCGCGCCGTAATAGACGCCCGCTTCCTGGAGGCGCTCAACCCCAGGGATATCAAGTTTCTTCCACGAAAGGCCGCTGGCAATGAGGAGTGCATGACAGCTGACTTCATTGCCGTCGCGCAGCTTCACGAAGCGGTACGGTCCATCCACCCGTAATCCGACAACTTCCTGTGGAGAAAGGATTTCCGCGCCAAACCTCTTGGCTTGCGTAAAGGCTCGGCGCGCCAGATCTGCCCCGGTGAGCCCGGAGGGGAAGCCCAGGTAATTTTCAATGCGCGAACTCATTCCCGCCTGACCGCCGGGAGCAGACCGCTCCACCAAAAGAGTCTTCAATCCTTCCGACGCTCCATACACCGCGGCCGCGAGACCAGCCGGTCCCCCGCCCACGATGACGAAATCGTAGAAAGTGGTTTCGGCACGGGTACGTAAGCCGATTCTCGCCGCCAGTTCCTCGACTGGAGGATTCTCCAGAACTTCCCCTCCCTGCAACACCACCAGGGGCAGCGAGACCGACTTCAAATCCACATTCGGAATGAGTTGCTGCACTTCCTGGTCCGGGGTCGCGATCTCGACATCGGTCCATTGATAAGGAACCTGGTTTCGGCCGAGGAAATCTTTCAGCTGGTGGCTGGAGGGAGACCAACGCGTGCCCAGCACCCGGAGGCCGTGATATGGGGCCTTGTATTCCGCCTGCCAGTCTTCCAACAAGTCGTCTAAAACCGGGTAGAGCTTCTCTTCCGGCGGATCCCAAGGCTTGAGCAGGTAATAGTGCACCTTGGCCGTATTGATGGCGGCGATAGCGGCATTGGTGTCCGCGTAGGCGGTCAGCAGGGCGCGCTTGGCCTGCGGGAACAACTGCATCGACTCCCCCAGCACATCGAGGCCGGACATCTGCGGCATGCGCTGATCGGCTAAGGTGAGCGCCAGGCTGTCGCCTCGCGTCTTGAGCTGCTTCAGCAAATCCACCGCGCCGCTTCCGGAATCGGTTCCCAGGATGCGGTAGTCCTTGCCATACTTGCGCCGCAGATCGCGTTCGACCGCGCGCAAAACTTCGGGTTCATCATCCACTGTGACAATTGCCGGTGCTGGCATTGAAATAACCTTAGTCCCACAGAATGAAACTCAGACTACGGGCCGCAACTCACCCGCACTCGGTGCTTTAGACGATGGAAGGCGCCATTTGGATTCGGAACCCGGGTGGCCGGGTATTTTTCTGAGTGTCTATGGTCCCCGCAACCAGGTAACTGTGCACGGTCCCATGGGCGCAATATGTACACCGTGAACGGCGACTCCGCGCTTCAAGGGTTGGCTTAGCTTTTTCGGTAAAATAGTTGTCGGTCTTCAATCAGATTGTTTTTGGGAGGCAAATTCCCCATGGCCGTTCAACATCCTCCTCGCTTCCTGAAGATTGTCGAGGACGCCAAGACCCGGGTGCGCGAAACCACCGTTGACGACGTAAAGGCCCGGATCGATCGGGGCGACAAGTTCGTGCTGGTCGACGTCCGCGAAGAAAGCGAATTTCAGAAGGATCATTTGCCCAACGCGATTCATCTCGGCAAAGGGGTCATCGAACGCGATATCGAGCAGAAAATTCCCGACTTGAATACGCCGCTGGTGCTCTATTGCGGCGGAGGTTTCCGGTCCGCGCTGGCTGCCGACAATCTGCAGAAAATGGGTTACACCAACGTGATCTCGATGGATGGTGGCGTCCGAGGCTGGCGCGAGAAGGGTTATCCGTTCACGAAAGGCTAAGGCTGTTCCGGTCGAGAGGCGGGCGTCCACGCCCGCCTGGACCGACGAGAGGCCCCTCCCTCCACAATCTCGAGAAGCCGGTCCAGGGCTGTCTTCTCCTCAGGCGTGAGCCGCCGCATTCTCCCTTTTGCAAGTTCGCCCAGGACAATGTTTCCGATTGCTACCCTGACCAGGCGGAGAACTTCAATGCCCAGAGCCTCGACGATTCTTCGAATCTGACGGTTCTTCCCCTCATCGAGCATCACCTCGATCCAGGTATTCTTCTCGGCGCCGCGTAGTTTTCGCGCGCTCTTCACGCGGAGTACCTCGCCGGTCTTGGTGCGAACGCCTTTCACCAAGGACTCCAGCAGCTCTTCCTGGGCCCGGATGCCTATCTGCACGTGATAGGTCTTGTCGAGATGAGTTTCCGGCGCGGTGATCCTTGCGGCCCATTCCGAGTCATTTGTCAGCAGCAGCAAGCCTTCACTGGCTTTGTCGAGGCGCCCCACGGGGCCTACCCATGGGGTATCTTTTTCCAAGTACCCGTACACGGTCTCTCTTCCCTTCTCATCCGAGGCTGTGGTCACAACGCCACGAGGCTTATTCATCATGAAATAGATTAGGGTGCCGGCCTGGACGGAAATTCCGTCGACCTGGATCTGATCCCTGCCAATATGGACTGGCGACTCCGGATTTCGGGTGAGATTTCCATTCAGGCGAACATGGCCGCTGCGAATCAGCCCGAATGCTTGGGAGCGCGAACAGTATCCGAGCTTCGAAAGAGCTCTCGCCAACCCGATTCGCCGCGATGGATGAGCCACTTTCACGGAACAATCCTAATTCACTGAAAATGAACGTGCTCAACCTGCCGAGAGAACTCATCCGGGCGCTGGACCATACCTCGTCTATAATGTTCGCTTCGACGCGCAGTTGCTTCCGCCAAGCTCGCCGGACAGATGCAGCCCGGGACTGTCGATCTCTCCCGCGCTGCGCCCGTCAGATAAACGATTTTAAAAAGATGAAATCGTCAACACTGATGTGTGTGAGCGGACTCGCGGTACCGCACACTGCCGCCGCATTTGATTTTCATATATGAAGCCACGGTCTAAATCCCCGAACATCGCATATTTTTCCATGGAGATCGCGCTCGATCCCAACATGCCCACCTACAGCGGTGGTCTGGGAATGCTGGCGGGCGACACACTTCGCTCGGCGGCCGATCTGGGAGCGCCTGTGGTCGCAGTCACTCTCGTCTACCGCAAAGGATATTTCCGGCAGCTCCTCGATACTTCGGGCAATCAGAGCGAGCAACCGCAGCAGTGGGAACCCGAGCGCACGTTAAAAGCGGTCGAAGGCCGGGTCAGCGTCGAAATTGAGCAGCGCCAAGTCTGGATTCGCGCCTGGCAATATGACGTGAAGGGCGTTGACGGCGACACCGTCGCGGTCTACTTGCTCGACACCAACCTACCGGACAATTCCGATTGGGATCGCCAACTCACCGACAGCCTCTACGGCGGCGACGAGAAGTATCGCCTGGCGCAGGAAATCATCCTCGGCCTCGGGGGTTTGAAGCTCTTGCAGAAGCTCGGACACGACAAGATCCAGGCCTATCACATGAACGAAGGCCACTCGGCCTTGCTGGCGCTAGGCTTGCTCGAACGCCGTCTCGACCAGAGTTTCGCCGGGCGCGCGCGGCAGCTCGACATCGACGGCATTCGCCGTATGTGCATCTTCACGACGCATACCCCGGTCCCGGCGGGCCACGACCAGTTTCCCGAGCCGCTCGTCCGCCAGTTGCTGGGCGACGAGCGCTACGCGCTGCTCGAGCAGACTCAGGCCTTGCACGACGATTCCTTGAATATGACCTATCTCGCGCTGCGCTTCTCCGGATACGTCAATGGAGTTGCCATGCGCCACGGAGAAGTCTCACGCGGCATGTTCCCGAATTACGACATCAGCGCGATCACCAACGGCGTTCACGCGCTCACTTGGACTTCGCAATCTTTCTGCGAGCTGTTTGACCACTACATCTCGGGCTGGCGCACGGACAACAACTATCTCCGATACGCGATCAGCATCCCGCTCGAAGATATCCGCGAAGCGCATGCCAAAGCCAAGGAAGCGCTGTTCACAGAAATCCGCCACCGGACCTCGGTGTCGCTCGACCCGAAGGCTTTTACGATCGGCTTTGCGCGCCGCGCCAGCACTTACAAGCGGGCCGACCTCTTGTTTCAGGACCGGGAACGGCTGAAGCGGATTGCCCGCGATGTAGGCGCCATCCAGCTGGTCTACGCCGGCAAAGCCCACCCGCGCGATGAAGGTGGAAAGCGGCTCATCCGGCGTGTTTTCGAAGGAGCCTCGTCTCTGTCGGAAGTGATTCATACCGTTTACGTCGAGAACTACGATATGCACTGGGGCCGCCTGATCACCAGCGGTGTCGATCTCTGGCTGAACACGCCCCTGCGCCCGCAGGAAGCCTCCGGCACAAGCGGCATGAAAGCCGCTCTGAACGGCGTACCCAGCTTCAGTGTGGTCGATGGATGGTGGGCGGAAGGCTGGATTGAAGGCATCACCGGCTGGGCGATTGGTAACACCGAGATCGTTGAGGATCCCGCCTCGGAAGTCTCCACTCTATACGACAAGCTGGAACGTCAGATCCTGCCGATGTTCTACGGCAATCCCAACCGCTACACCGAGGTCATGCGCTCGGCGATCGCGCTGAACGGGTCTTTCTTTAATACCCAGCGGATGGTGCAGCAGTATCTGGCAAACGCCTACATGCTGCGCGAAGTAACGCCCCCGGCGACGCGGGTAAAGCAAGCGATTCCGGCTCTGACGAGCGAGTAGTCCATTCACCACAGAGTCACAGAGGCACAGAGAGCGAAACGCCAGAGCATAAAAAAAGGTCTGAGCATAAATCTGAGCATAAAAAAGAGGACGGGAGCTTGGCCGTCCTTCGAATCAAACCTTCGTGAATCCTTTGTGAGTCCTTCGTGCCCTTAGTGGTTGCTTTTGATTCTTAGCATCTCTCGAAGACGGGCCACTAACTCCGACCTTGGCACAGAAATCTGCTCACCGGTTTCCTGGTTCTTCAGCGGAAACGTGTTCGATTGCACTTCGTTTTCGCCGAGAAACAACACGTATCGCGCTCTAACTTTCGCCGCCGCTTCAAACGATTTTTTCAGTTTGAAGCTGCCATCTCCCAGCTCGACGATGAAGTCCTCCCGGCGAAGCTCCCGCGCGAGTTTTCCCGCCTCCCCGTTCATCTCTGAGCCTAGAGGCGCGATGTACAGATCAGGCTTTAACGCAACAGCCGGGGCCGATTCCGCCAACGACATCACCAGCCGATCTTCCCCGATGGCGAAGCCGATACCCGGAGCCGCGGGACCTCCCAAAGCCTCCGACAATCCGTCATAGCGGCCACCGCCAAGAATCGCGTTCTGCGCGCCCAGCGCTCCATGCGTGAATTCGAACGCGGTGCGCGTGTAGTAGTCGAGCCCGCGCACCAGTCGGTCGTTCAAAGTGAAGGGCACACCCACCACCTTCAGGATGCCCTGCACCTGCTCGAAGTGCTCGCGGCATCCTTCATCGAGAAACTGGCTGATGCGCGGCAGGCGGTCGATGATCGGCTGATCGCCGGGCACCTTGCAATCAAACACGCGCAGCGGATTGGTGACGGCCCGGCGCTGGCAATCGGCACACATCTGCGAGACCACCGGCTCCAGTGCTCTCTTCAGAGCCGCATTGAAGGTTTCGCGATCGCCTGGGCAACCGACGGAGTTCAGTTCGAGATTCCAGCCCTGGATGCCGAGACGATCGAGCAACGTGGCCAGCATCTCGAGAATTTCCGCATCGCGGGCCGGCGACTCACTTCCCGCCGTGGGAGGACCGATGATCTCCGCGCCGATCTGATAGAACTGCCGGTAGCGGCCCTTCTGCGGACGCTCCCGCCGAAACTGCGGCCCGATGTAGTAAAGCTTGTTGAGTCCCCGATCCCAAAGCTTGTGCTCGATGTAAGCCCGCACCACGCCGGCAGTGTTTTCCGGACGCAGCGTGAGCGATTGCCCTGAATCGGACTGCGCCCGTCCGCGGTCCTCCCACGTGTACATTTCTTTCGCGACGATATCGGTATCCTCGCCGACCCCACGCGCAAACAACTCAGTCGCTTCGAAGATGGGCGTACGAATTTCCTGAAAGTTGTACGCGCGCATCACCTCGCGCACCTTCGCCTCGACGAAGTTCCACAACTGCGTCTCCGGCGGCAGCAGGTCCCGGGTTCCACGAACAGCTTTGATCATTCAGTTCTCAGTTCTCAGTTCTCGGTTCTCAGTTCTCAGTTCTCGGTTCTCGGAACTCAGTTCTCGGAACTCAGTACTAGGTACTCAGTACTCCCTACTCTCTTTCAAATACGATTCCTTGTACGCCAAATAATTGCGCGCGTATCGCAGAATGGTCTCGGCATCTTCCGGACCGAGCTTCCTCCGGAATTTCCCCGGCGATCCCATCCACAGCGAACCGGGCTCGACCATCGTTTTCTCTGGGATCAACGTGCCTGCTGCGATGATCGATCCCGCGCCAATCTTCGCGCCATTCAAAATTGTGGAACCCATCCCGATCAGGCATCGATCTTCGACCACGCATCCATGCAGGGTGACCGAATGGCCCACCGTGACATACTCGCCCACATAAACGCCGTACAACTCCTTCATGCCGTGGAGCACGGAGCAATCCTGCACATTGGAATGAGCGCCGATGCGGATTTCGTGCACATCGCCGCGCAGCACGGCATTCATCCAGACGCTCGCGTGTTCTCCAAGCACCACGTCCCCGATCAACTGAGCTGAGGCATCGACATAACACGATGCAGGAACCATTGGATGCTTGCCCTTGTAGGAACGAATCATGGCAGCCTCAGTACAGAGGAAACCGTCTCCTTCGACCGAAGTAGATGAACATACCACGCACGCCGCTAGAGGTGCGACCGGGAGCGTGATGGCCGACAACAGGCGGCGAAGACGCCCGCCTCTCCCTGGGCCTGCCCGGTTCCATCGTGATGGACGTCACATATCCCCGGCTTATCCGGCGTATATTGGTTTTTCCGAGCGAAGGTCGGCTGTCCCGCGCCGTGGGCGAAAGACGAACGATGAAATCCCCGATCCGTAATACTCTTCTGCTGGGAGTGCTGCTGGGTCTGGCGATTGGCTTGGGCGGCTACACCTTTATTTATTCCAAGGGCTACTCCTATCTCACCAACAATCCGGCCGCCTGCGCCAACTGCCACGTCATGCGAGCGCAGTACGATGCCTGGCTGAAGTCCAGCCACCACTCGGCCGCTACTTGCAATGACTGCCACACTCCCCACAATATCTTCGGGAAGTACGCCGTGAAGGCGAACAACGGATTCTGGCACTCGTTTTACTTCACCACCGGCTGGTATCCCGACACCATCGAGATCACCCGGTTCGATCATCGCGTCACGGAAAATGCCTGCCGCCGCTGTCACCAGAACATCACTGCCGCAATCGACGGCAACGTGGTGCACGGCAAAGCGCAAGGCATCGATCTATTGAGTTGACTCACCCGTGCGATCGCCTGTGAGAAAGACCACTTTGCAACCCAAGCTGTGCACAATATCGACGACGTTTACGACGTCAGCCCAACTCACGTCGTCCTCGCTTGTAACGTATGCGGTTGCATCAGATCCGCGGCCAATGTAGCGCTGCACAGCCTTCGCTAAATCCGCGAATTCCACAGATGTTGCATTCACGTATATTTTGGGCGCCCGGCCCCGTTCCCTTGCCACGATCCGAAGAGTGATCGCTATCCTCAACGTCTCGTTATTATTTAGCACGCCTCGCTTAGCCTGAACGTAAAGACCACGAGCCCGGAAAGCATCAAAAGCGATGGCATCAAAGAGCCTCATTGGAAGCCAGACAACGACGAGGACGAGCGCCCCAATCAGTCCAAAAGAGGGTAAGCCGGAGAAGCTTTGCTTCAAGTGCAGTTGTTGGGCCCACCGGAAATTCTGGCCCACGCTCACTTCGCCCGTCAGCGCAGAACCGGTGTCGTTTTTCTTTTTGAACCGCGTCCAGCAGCCCAGCACCACGAGGCTCGCGCCGCAGGTGATGCCCAGCGCGCTCAGCCACAACCATGGATTCAGTTTTTCTTCGAAATCGTAACGTTCCGTGGAGATTCGCAACCGCGGATGACCCGCATCCAGGCAACCGGTATCTGAATCAATTTGAAGCTCCAGATCGTACGTACCATCGTTCCCATCGAAGCCTCCCAAACTTGCGTAAGGCGATGGATCAGAGAAATCCTCAACGTGCATTCCATTTCGATAGAGCGACCATCTCGCCTTGCCCCTGCCATACCAGAAGCAGTCCACACGTTCGGCAGGCGAGTCATAGTCAATTCTGACGCCGTAACCGGCTTTGACATTAAGCTTGAACGGACCTGTACGTACTCGCCTGCGCCCGAGAGAGATCGGAATATCGACCGGTCTCCAGATTCGAGTTGCCAGCCAGCCTTCGATTGCAATGAAAGCCGCGAGTCCCCCGATGAGCAGGAAGGCTCCTAACCAAACCTGCAACGAGCGATTGGGCCGTGCCTCTTCCAGATCCGCAGCTTCGTTTGCTTGTTCTTTCTGAAAAAACAGCTCTCGAGGCTGGGGACCAATCGAGGTAAGACGAACTCGGCCCCGCTCCTGTTGCTGCCGCGTCTGGCTCACTATTGACGCGATCAAGACTGCAGCGCCGGCCGAGCCTAGCACCAGGGCGAGCAAAACAATATTCGTCCAGTAGGATTCGTATTTCCAGTACGGCCAGTACTCAGCTTGGACGATCAGACGCGGATGCCCTGCATCCAAACGGCTCCCGTCTTCAAGCACATTGAGGTTCAGGACGTAGTGTCGAGATTCGCCGGCAAAAAACCAGCCAAGGTCGCGGCCCATGGTGACATCGCCATAATGCCCGCCCTTCCCTTCGCTATAGCCACGAGCAATCTCTTGTGCCCCATCCAAAACCGACCATGTCGCTTTGACGATGCCCGGACTATTCCGACATTCGGGAAACCCAAGTCCCAGCAGGCAGGGCACTCCTTCATAGTCGAACTTGCGCTCGACCTCGATATAAATCCTGTAACCACCTTGCAGATTGATCTCGAATTCATTGCTCTTAATATGCCCGCGGGCCAGCGAGATCGGCATATCAAGCGCGACCCAGGTACGTGTATCCCACCACCTCTGCCATCCCAGCGGCAACGCAATTCCAACCAGCACCAACGCTAGTCCGACCCATCCGCTTCGTGACAATCGCCAACTCATCCGTTCACTTAGACACCCAAGCACCTCCTTTCCACCAGATGTCCAAAGTTACTAGCTCGCGGCTCGTAGCTCCTGGCTCGCAGTTCCCAGCTCCATTCCCCTTCCGGAACGGAGCGCACACCATTCTGTGTCCTCCAACACATTCCCCCAAGCAACCCAGTGATACAACTCTATTGTTTCCCCATCCCTCCGAGCCCCATTCCACCTGAGGTGGGACTCATGCCCTCTGCTCTGCGCCACTCTGCCCGCATCGCCATCGTGCTTGGCTTTTTGCTGCTAAGCGTACGTCTATTGTCGCAAGACGCCTCCACGGGCGCCATTCGTGGCACCGTGCTCGATCCTGACGGGCGTCCCATCGCTCAGGCCACCGTCGCAATCGTCAGCACGGCCAGCGGCATGTCCCGTTCAGCGCTCACGGATGGCGAAGGACGCTTCGCTATGGAACTGCTGCCGCCCGGCGACTACTCTGCGCGCGCCGAGATCAAGGGCATGTCCCCGCAAGAGACTCCGCAAATCCACATAGATGTGGGCGGCGCGGTGGAGCTTGCGTTCAGGCTGAGTCTGGCGGGGGCGAGCGAAAGCGTCACGGTGTCGGGCGCTCCTCCGCTGGTGGAGACCGTTCCCAGTTCCGTCTCCACGGTCATCGACGAGCGAGCGATCAATGATCTGCCCCTGAACGGTCGCCGCTTTACCGACCTTTCGCTGCTTGCGCCAGGCGTGACCCAGGATCCGCGCGGCCTGACCTCCTCCTCCAATGGAGACCTCGCTTTCGGCGGCATTCGGGGATATCAATCGAGCTACCTGGTCGACGGGGCCGACAACAACAATGCCTTCTTCGCGCAGGCACGCGGCCGTTATCGCGCACCTTACCAATTCTCGAACGAGGTTGTGCAGGAGTTCCGCGTGTCCTCGAACACCTACGGAGCGGAACTTGGACGCGCCGGGGGCGCCGTGGTCAATGTCGTCACCAAATCTGGATCAAATCATCTGCACGGAACGGCTTTCTATTTTCTGCGCGACAGCTCTTTCGGAGCGCAGCCTGCGTTTCTCGACTTCAAGCCCCAAAGTCGCCAACATCAATTCGGCGGGACCATCGGAGGACCGATCCGTTCGAACCGTGTCTTCTTCTTTGCGGGCTATGACCAGCACATCTTTCATGTTCCGACGGTGGTGAATTATCTCAGCGGAGGGACGGTGCTCGTTCCGCAAGCTGGCACCGGACCTCTTCTGGACGGCGACTTCGAAGCGAGCGACCGGGATCTGGTTTTCGCCACTGCGGCCCAGCTCAACAAACTTGCCGGCAATTTCCAATCCGATCTGCTCGGAAACACCGGCTTCTTTAAACTGGACGCGACTCTGACGCCACGGCAACATCTTTCCGCCCGCCTTAACACATCGCGCTATTACGGAACCAACAACGTCTTCTTCGATCCTGCCAGTCCGATTACGAACTCGACCATGAGCGCCAATGGCGAAGAAAATGTCGCCACCGAGTCCGCATCGCTCGCGTTGACCAGCGGTATTTCCAGCCGCTTCGTGAGCCATTTCCGCGCGCAGTTTTCACGCGATCTGCAGGCCTCGAGCGCCAACTCTGCCGATGTCCGGACGCACATCACGAACGTGTTCGATGGCATGGGTCGCTCGACCATTCTTCCTCGGGAGACGCGCGAACATCGTCTTCACCTCGCCGACACGCTGAGTTTCGAACAGGGCCGCAACTCCTGGAAGTTCGGCGGGGATGGGTTGTTCACGCGGATTTACAACTTCTTCCCGTCGATGTTCGGCGCCGAGTATTACTACGACACGATTGCGGTCGATCCCTGGACTTTCGAACCCATGCGCTATGGGCTGAAACTGACGCCGCTGCGCGCCTACGCCCACCAGGTGCCGCGTTACTACATCCAGAATTTCGGCACGGCGGTATCGCATCCTGACACCAACGAGTACGCGGCCTTCGTGCAGGACACGATTCGCGTCACGGGAAGATTGGCCATGAGCCTGGGTGTTCGTTACGATCTGCAGACTTTCTCCACCAAAGGTTTGGTCAGCAATCCGCTCTGGCCTCAGGCGGGAAAAGTTCCGCTGAATGATCGGAACTTTTCCCCGCGCATCGGTCTGGCGTACTCGCTTGGCCATGAGCACCCGCTGGTCGTGCGCGCGGGATATGGTTTGTTTTACACACGCATTCCGCAGATTTACACCTCAACCATCGCCACCGACAACGGCCTGACTTCCGGCAATCTTTTTCTCGACAACATGGACTTCTACCAGCGCCAGGTTTTTCCGGCCTACCCCAGCGTGCTCGCCAATTGCGCGGTGAAATCGACCTTCTGCGCGCCGCCTGCGAATGTGGCCAGCTATCTAACCTCCGATGTAGCCGCGTTCGCGCCCAACTTCGTTACGCCGCGCGTGCATCAGGCCAGCCTGAACCTGGAGCGCGAACTCGCTGACCGCTTTGCAGCCGGAATTTCGTATATGTATGTACACGGCCAGAATATGATCCGGGCACGCGATATCAATCTCCCCGTTCCCATCAACGTCACTTATCCTGTCTACGACGCGACGGGCACAACCTTTCTCGACACTTACTACGACGTGCCCTCGTTCTCCACCTGGCAGATGACTCGCTCGATGACTTGTCCGTACCCACCCTGTATCAACCCGCTGGCACGACCCATCTCGCGCCTCGGTGCTATCAATGAATTCGACAGTGCGGCTTCCAGCATCTATCACGGTGCCACTATTTCTATTCGCCGCCGCATGACCAGCGGTTTCTACTTCCGTCTGGCTTACACCTTCGCGCACGCGGTCGATGACGGCCAGGATGCGCTGGTCGCCGGCCGTCCTGTCACCGTGCAAAACGCCTACTCCACCGCTTCCGAGCGCGGACCGAGTGTGACCGACCAGCGCCATCGTTTCGTGCTGTCGGCGATTGAAGAAATCAAACCTTTCGGCCGCGATCACGAGTTGCTGGCAAAGATTTTCAATGACTGGAAACTTGCGGGCGTGATGACTATCGGCAGCGGTCGTCCCATCGACGCGAAGGTATTCGGGGATCCCAACCAAGACGGCAACAGCTCGAACGATCGCCTGCCCGGTTATGGGCGCAATGCATTCCTCGGTCCGGACTATGCCACCGCCGATTTGCGTCTTACGCGTCGTCTTTATTTGCGCCCTCGTTACAAACTCGAGTTGGTAGGCGAAGCGTTCAATGCTTTAAACCGCGACAACAAGCGCGTGACGATCACGGATGATGGCTTCACGAGCACCGTGACCGACTTTGTGCAGTTAGATAAGACGATTGGAATCAAATACTTTCCTGCCTACTATCAAAGACCGGCGAACCTGACGAGAGCCACCAGCGCCTATGCGCCGCGCCAGATTCAGTTCGCCTTGCGACTGACGTTCTAATGCAAACGAATGATAGAGTACGACTCCGGCCTGAAAAACACTTCGAATTCCGGCGAAAACACCCACATTCCCCCTTGACTTGCCTACGGAACCTTGCAATAACTACTGGGTCCAACGGGACGAGTTTGGGGGTGTAGTTAGTTGGCCGAAGTCAGACTTCAAGAAGGTGAGTCCCTCGAAAATGCACTGCGACGTTTTAAGCGTAAGGTGCAACAGGAAGACATCATCAAGGAGGTTAAGCGCCACTCCTTTTATTTGAAGCCCGGCGAGAAAAAGCGTGTCAAGGAGGCGCTCGCACGCAAACACAGTCGGAAAAAGGCGCGCAAGGAGCAAGATTGATCACCGATGGGTCACTGCCAGAGGCGGTGACCCATTCTTTTTCCCTGGGCTGTCCCGTTCGGAAACATAAGCGCCGTCGTCATTCTGGCATCTCTAGTTCTTTCGTAGTAGACCTGCGTCACCGCAGGTGGGCCGAATCCAAGGGTGATTGAGGGGGGGTGCGTAACGACTCTGTGCGCACTCGCACGTACGGAAGTTCCCCACTTCCGAAAACGAGCGAGATGCGTCCGGGGAATGGGGTGAGGGATGGACTTCCAGGACAAGGTACTGAAGTGCATCGACTGCGGCGCTGACTTTATTTTTACCGCAGGCGAACAACTGTTCTTTCACGACAAGCAGTTCAAGAACGAACCCAAACGTTGTAAAGCATGCAAGGCGAAGCGCATTGCGGTTCTGGGAGCGACTGTCCCAGGACAGGCGCCCGCCAAGACCGAAACTCGAACGACTTGCTCTCAATGCGGTAAGGAGACCACCGTCCCTTTCAAGCCCACACAAGGGAGACCGGTCTTCTGCCGGGAGTGCTTTCAGCAAAAGCGGCAACAGGCAGCTACCGCCTGAGATCCGAGGGTTGAAAAGAGCCGGCGGGCAGGAACGCCGGCAGAAATTCCAGGAAAGTTGAACTTCCCCTCTCTTCCTGGCTTTTTCCCCAGATCTGAGTTCGCCCTACGAGGCGGTTTCGCCGCGTTGCGGGAGTCGTGTGCCCGCGCGGCGCGCCAGCAAGGTTTCCAGTTGCTGCACGAGTTGGCGCGTTCCAATTGGCTTGACCAGCAACGACTCCACCGATTCTTTTCGCCAACTCTCATCGCTCGGAGGATACGCGGTCAAAATGGCGGTGGCGGGCCGGTTGCGCTGCGCCCGTGCCAGGCGAAGAACCTCATACCCGGCGTCCTCGGTTTCCATTCGGACGTCAGTGATCACTGCGTCGTATTCGCCGGCTTTCAGTTTTTCGCGCGCCTGCGCGACTGAAGCTGCGATATCCACTTGGAAGCCATTCAGCTCGAGCACGGCCTTCAACGTCAACAACACCGGCTGATCGTCATCCACCAACAACACGCGCGACATAGATTGTCCTTCAGGGAATGAATCGAGACCGCGCGCCTGGCAGGATCGGTTCCATATCAAGTTCGGCGCAGCGCAGGATTCGTCCCTGATGTCTTCGAAGTCCGGTTGCGCTGCTACTATAGTATCGTGGCAAGTTTTTACGTACAGAATTTTGGTTGTCGCGCGACCCAGGCCGACGGCGCTGCCATTGAGCGGCAGTTCGAGGAGCGGGGACTCGATCGCGCCTCCGAACTGAGGGAAGCCGAAATTGTCGTGCTGAACACCTGCACGGTCACGTCCTCGGCCGATCAGGATGCCCGCGCCGCCATCCGCCGGGTACACCGGGAGAATCCTCAGGCCCGCATCGTCGTGACCGGCTGCTACGCGCAACGCTCTCCTGCAGAGCTCGCGGCCCTGCCCGGTGTGTCTCAGGTCATCGGCAACTCGCACAAGCACCAACTGGCAGAAATCGCGACAGTTAACCTGATTCAATCACCTGCAGCCGCCTGCGATCCAGTTAGAGCATTCATATCCGTCGGCAAACTGAAAGCAGCATGGGATTCGAGCCAACGACCAACGACCGACGGCCAAGGACTGGGTTCCGACCAACGACTAGGTTTTAGCCGACGACCGACGACTGACGACCGACGACGGGTGTGGGTTTCCGACATCTTCGCCCACACCGAACTGCTGGCGGCCCCGGTCTTCGACGCAGCCAACGAACGTACTCGCCCCAACCTCAAAGTGCAGGACGGATGCGACAATCGCTGCTCTTTCTGTGTGATCCCGTACGTTCGGGGGCAAAGCCGCTCGTTGAAGCTCGACCAGATTCTTGAAGAAGTAAACGCCCTGGTGGCCGCAGGCTACCGGGAACTGGTGATTTCCGGAATCAATCTCGGAAGATGGGGAAGAGACCTGGAAGCGGGTCTCGGGACACAGGTCTCAGCTGCTCACGGAGATGAGCACGCACTGTCGAACTTAGGTTTGAGCCGACGACCAACGACTAACGACCAACGACTGGTTCATCTCATCCGCGCCATCCTCGACCACACTTCCCTCGAAAAGCTCCGAATTAGTTCGGTCGAGCCGATGGACTGGAGCGACGAACTGATTGCGTTGGTCGCGAGGTCCCCGCGCATCGCCAAGCACGCGCACGTTCCCATGCAATCCGGCAGCGACGCGGTTTTGCGGCGCATGCATCGCAAATATCGGCCATGGCATTATCGGGAAAGGATCGAAAAGATTCGCGCGGCCATGCCCACAGCCGCCATTGGCGCGGACGTGATGGTGGGCTTCCCCGGGGAAACTGAAGTCGAATTCGCAGAAACCCGCCGCATGATCGAGGATTTGCCCTTTACGTACCTGCACGTCTTCACCTACTCCGCCCGTCCGGGCACGCCCGCCGCCGACATGACGAACCAGGTTCCGGTTCGAGTAGCACGCCAGCGCAATCGCATTCTGCGGGAACTCAGCGAGAAAAAGAAACTGTCGTTCATGCGGAGCTTCGTCGGCGAGACGGTGGAAGCCATTACGCTGTCTGGTGGCGCAGACGCTCCTGTCGGCGGGACCTATCCGGTCTTCACCGAAGCACTGACTGACAACTACCTGAAGCTCCGACTGAATGGTCAGCACGAACCCAATCACTGGGTCCAGGCGCAAGTGGAGCGCTGCGAGGACGGAGCACTGCTTGCAGTAACGTAATATTGCTTCTCGCGCGCCTTGCAGTCGCAGATTCCTCCGCCGCAAGCGGCGTCGGAATGACAAAAGTAAGGCATCGTGCAGGCGCCCTTTCAGGAGTCACAGACCGGCAGGTCAGTGAGACGACAACGAATCAGAACTTGTTGGCACGTAATCCTCAAGCTTTGTCATCGTCCTCAAGTCATGTTATCTCGTTCCCAGCCCTGTCATCCCGTCCTCAAGCCTTGTTATCTCGTTCCCAGCCCTGTCATCCGTCCTCAAGCCTTGTCATTTCGTTCTCAAGCCTTGTCATCCGTCCCCAAGCCTTGTCATTCCGACGCGAAGGCGGAGGAATCTCTTTCGCATGACAGCTGCGCGCATCTTGTGACCGATGCGTGCCCGCGGCTGCGTCAACTTCTAATTTCAGGCGGCTCGGTGGAGTTCGCGATGGATGGCAAGGGACGTTCGTGTCCAGCACCATTTCCCGCATTCAGGACAGCGGGAAACCAGCCACCGGCGCGACGATCGTTCGCGCTCTAACCTGTCGCTTTCAACGCTCTCCTGAGCGTATTGGCAGTTTGCGCAGGCGATTCGGGTCAGTAGTTCGCCCTTGGCGTTCGCCATCGACTGCATACACTGGGCGCACTCGATGGGTTTAGGGTTCCCCATAAAAGAAAAGCTGCTCCGCAGAGATGGAGCAGCGTTGCGTGGGGAGGACCTCGAAGAACTTTACATCCCGGCTCAGGCCCGAGGCGGTGACGTGTGTCACCCCTCATTGTGACACTTCTTTTCAGTGCCTCCCCTGGCCGTTACCTCGCGTAGCCCCGCACACCATCCAGCCTTATGCTGGCCCATCCGGGCCATTCCTCGTCAGCTTTCTGGGGACTAGGCTCAATTCAGGTCACAAGTGCGAGGTCCATATGGTCGATCAGAAAACCGCTCTCGCGGAACTGGTGCGGTCGTTTCCGCAACTGTCTTCCTCGCAAATCTGGACTGCTTCCGGTAATCACGACCGGCAATGGTTTGAATTCGCGCGGTTGCTCAGCGATCTCTATCAGGGCAGGGACTATGAGTCCGTCCGAGCCTCCTTCGATCACCTGGAAACATTCCTCGCGGAAGGCAACGCGTACGTGCGCGGCTGGGTGACGGGCTTCCTGCAGTTTCTTCAGGATGTGACTTCCTGGAGCACTCCCAACAGCGACGCCTTCATGGGTTTCCTTGGACCGAACTCGCGGCGCCTGTGGCAGACACTCGATGCCATTCGTTCCGATCTGGCTGACTGCCCCATACTTGAAGCCGAGATTCTCATGTGGCGCGTCGCCCATCATGAGGAGTCGACCCAAGCTGGCGCAACCGGAGGCATTGCGTCTAAGCTAGCTGGTCGTTCGCGCTCGATGTGAGGAATCCAAAGCTCTTAGAAACAGGTAAATCCCGGCCCTAGGCCGGGATTCCGTATTGCGTAACTTTCACTTTTCAAGAGAGTTGCGTGGTAGACGCCGTTGTTACCAAGGGGTCTATACGCGATTAACCGGGGAGTTTTGTGATTGCGCCGGCGACTCCGCCAAGGTTTCGGGAGCGATGTCGCGCCCAGCGAATCCTTCCAGTTCCGACAAAGTGGTGGCAATTGCTTGCAAAGTGGCGTTCGATCTTTCCAGCACAGTCAAGAGGTACTTGCGGGCAACAGCTCGGTCTGCCGGCTGCACCAGGCACCACCAGCGAGCAATACACTCCACGATATCGCTCTCCGTCTTGGCACCTTCCACTGCCGCATCCATGAGCCGATGCACCTTGGTCTTAACGGCCTGATAGGAAACAGAAAGCTCCTGAGGCATGAGTGGGGACTCCCTTGCGATTCCACAAGCAAACCGGACGCCAAACCTTCCGGTGCGATTTCAAGCTATTTAGTGCTTGGCAAAATCCCAGTTGTTGTAGAAAGCCTTCTCTTCCTATGAAACCGCATATTCGTGAAAACGTAGGGTAGAAACTCCTGTTGCAAGGGTCGCATGTGCCGGCTGACCAGTGTGAACCCCATGCTATAATTTTTCGTCTAGTTTCTGCCGAAACTGCACTGGAGGACGGTATCGATAAAAGGTTTATCCGCACGAACGACCGCATACGCGCCCGCGAAATCCGCGTGATTGACGACGAAGGGAATCAGATCGGAATTCTGCCTCCTTACGAAGCGCTCAAGATGGCGCGCGAGAAAAATCTCGACCTGGTAGAGATCTCGCCCACTGCACAGCCTCCTGTCTGCCGCATCATGGACTACGGGAAATTCCTGTACCAGCAGGAAAAGAAAGAGCGCGAGGCCAAGAAGCATCAGAAGCAGATCGTGGTCAAGGAAGTGAAGTTCCGCATCAATGTGGACGACCACGATTACGAAACCAAAAAGAATCATGTGCTCCGGTTCCTCGACGAAGGAGACAAGGTCAAGGCGACCATCTTCTTCCGCGGCCGGGAAATGACGCGCACGAACCTGGGACGCCAGATTCTTGAACGACTGATCAAGGACGTTCAGGAAAAGAGCATCGTCGAGTTCCGCCCCCGGCAGGAAGGCAACACGTTGCACGCTATTCTCGCTCCCAAAAAGGAAGAGGGCGGGGGCAAGAAAGAAAAACCGCGGCCCGCTGCACCGCCGCCACAACCGCAGGCGAAGCAAGCGTGAGAAACAGCTATTAGCCCTTACCTTTAGCTTGCGCGTTGCATTCCACGCATGACGGAGATGTCGTTTGCGCCGTTTGTGTGATCGTCTGTCAGAAGGCACGGGCGATCGAAAGCTAACGGCTAAAAGCTAACAGCTAAAAGCTGAATTTGAGGAATTGAGAACGGATCTATGCCGAAACTGAAAACGCACAAAGGCGCCGCCAAGCGCTTCAAGAAAACCGCAACCGGAAAGGTGATGCGGCGTCATTCGCACCTTCGCCATATACTGACCTCCAAGGGACAGAAGCGCAAAGACAAGCTCGCGAAAGCGGTGCTGGTCAGCGACGCCGACACTCCCAAAGTACTGCGCATGATTCCGTACGCTTAGAAGTATGTAGCGCCGGCGTCTCGCCGGCTGTCTCGAGGGCGTCTCGCCCTCGACGCAGAAGATATGGGCGCAGACGATCGCGGCCCAGGCGTGTGAAGAGGTCCCAAATCGTCGTCGACGATCCTTACCTCCAGCCGCCAGCAGTGGAGAAACGAAAAAGGAGAAGGCAATGCCTCGCGTAAAACGTGGAACCAAACGCCGCGCCAAGCGGAAAAAAATATTAGACCGCGCCAGCGGTTATTTCCTCACAAAATCAAAACTCTATCGCTCCGCGAAAGAAGCCGTCGAGCGCGGCTTGAAGTTCGCCTATTCGGGACGCAAGCAGCGCAAGCGCCAGTTCCGCTCGCTCTGGATCGTGCGCATCGGCGCTGCCGCCAAGCAGAACGGCCTGAGCTATTCGCGATTTATCAGCGGACTGAAAAAGGCCGGCGTGGAACTCGATCGCAAGATTCTTGCTGATCTAGCTGTGAAGGACGCGGCCGGGTTTAAGAATCTGGCAGAGCAGGCAAAGAGCGCGCTGGGCGGAGCAGCTTAGGAGCTGTGAGCCGCGAGCTTGAAGCTTGCATCAGTATCGCTGACCAGCATCAGATCAGCATTTAATTCGCGACAATGGAGCGGCGGGCGTCCTCGCCCGCCCTTTCCGAACCGCAGGAGAGACTCACTGCTGACCGTGATGCCGACGTCGCGGCACGAAGTAGATTCCTCCGCCGCGCTCGGCGTCGGAATGACAAGATGCGATTGGTTCTGTTTTAAAACTTGTCATTCGGAGCGTAGCGGGGAATCTTTCGGCAGGTCTCACGAACTCTGGCAAATTCATGTACACGGTTCCTAAACTTACGGACTACTCCTTATCCGCGCTGGACGCAGCCGCGCGCGATCTACTCTCCGCGCTCGACTCCGAAGCAGCCGGCGTCAATGGCGAGAACGAATACAAGTTCTTCCGCGATCGCTGGGTGGCCCGCAAAGACGGCATCGCCACGCAAATCAACGAACTCTGGCTCAAGGCCGCGCCCAAAGAAGCCAAGCGAGATGCGGGTCAGCGCGTCAACGAACTGAAGACGAAGATTGAAGCTGCGGTCGACGCGACGCTCGAGCGGTTGCGCAATGGCACTTCCGCTGGCCGCCTCGATGCCGAATCCATCGATATCACCCTGCCCGGCATCCGACGTCCCCTCGGCACCGAGCACCCCGTGATCCGCACGATGAACGAGATGGTGGGCGTGTTCCGCAATCTTGGCTACTCGGTTTCCGAGGGTCCCGAGATCGAGACCGATTACTACAATTTCGAGTCGCTGAACTTTCCCCCGAACCATCCTGCGCGCGACATGCAAGACACCCTGTTCCTCTCCGGCCAGGACAAGAAAGCCCTGCGCGATCGACTGCTGCTGCGCACGCACACCTCGCCGGTGCAGATTCGCACTATGGAGAAGCTCAAGCCGCCGTTGCGCATCGTGATTCCCGGCAAGGTTTATCGCAACGATCCGCCTGACGCCAGCCACTCGCCCATGTTTCACCAGATTGAAGGGCTGGCCGTCGACACCAACATCACCTTCGGCGATCTGAAGGGCACTCTGGATCACGCTATGAAAGCGTTCTTCGGCTCAAGCGTGAAGACCCAATTCCGTCCATCGTTCTTCCCGTTCACCGAACCCAGCGCCGAGATGATGGTAAGTTGTTTCATCTGCGGCGGCAGCGGGCGCCGCGGAAGCGAACCTTGCCGACCTTGCAAAACCACCGGATGGATTGAGATTCTCGGTTGCGGCATGGTCGATCCCAACGTATTCGAGTTCGTGCGCGAGAACGGATACGATCCGGCGAAAGTTTCCGGCTTTGCTTTCGGCATGGGGGCGGACCGCATCGCAATCCTGAAATATGGCGTGGATGATATTCAACTGTTTTTTCAGGGGGATGTGCGGTTTTTGCAGCAGTTTGGGTAAAGCAGCTTTTGGCTCTTAGCTGTTAGCCTCTAGCTCACGCCTTTAACCGCAAAGGGCGCGAAGAAACATCCGCAAAGTTCGCAAAGAGGAACTTGTCTTGGCGTACTTCGCGAAGCCTTTGCGATCTTTGCGGTTAAGATGTGTTGATTTTTTTGGCCTTCTTCAAATTGCATTCATAGCAGCCGATCCCTCTACTATCGAAGGAGCTAACAGCTAAAGGCCAAAAGCTGATTTTCATGAAACTTTCTGCAAACTGGATCCGCGACTTCGTTGACCTGAGGGTCGACGACCGGACGCTCGCCCACGATCTGAGTTCAATCGGCATTGCCGTGGAAGGAGTCGAGGGCGCGGGCGAGGCCACAATCTTCGAAACGGAGATCGGCACCAATCGTCCGGATGCCATGAATCATTACGGCGTGGCGCGCGAGGCGTCCGCGTTCTATGACGTACCTCTCAAGCCGATTGCGCCCAAACTGCCGGCACATAGCGGATTGGCGGGCGTCACCATCACGGTTGAAGACGGCCGCTACTGTCCGCGCTTCACCGCGCGCGTGCTGCGCAATGTCTCGGTTAAAGCGTCGCCGAGCAAAGTTGTGCAGCGCCTCGGACTTCTGGATCAACGGCCCATTAACAATGCGGCCGATGCCACCAACTATGTTCTCTGGGAGATTGGCAAGCCCACGCACGTTTACGATCTCGATCTGCTGGAGGGCGGACGCATCGTGGTTCGCTTCGCGCGTGCGGGCGAAACTCTAAAAACGCTTGATGGCGTGGAGCGCAAGCTGACAACTGAAGATCTCGTCGTGGCGGATGCCAGGAAGCCGGTCGGGCTGGCCGGCGTGATGGGCGGCTTCGACACGATGATTACCGAGCGCACGCACAACATCCTGATTGAGTCGGCGTGGTGGGATCCGGCGACCATTCGCAAGGTATCCAAGCGGCATTCCCTGCACACGGACGCGTCGCACCGCTTCGAACGCGGAGCGGATTTCGAATCCACGATCGTTTCGACCGACCGGGTTGCGGAGATGATTCTCGCTTCCGGCGGCGGAACGCTGACCGGCGATTTGATGGACGTAGTGGTCGGTGGGCGCGACCAGGCGCCCATCGTCCTCAATCTTTCGGAGGTGCACCGCATTCTCGGAAAGGCTTTGAGCGCGCAGGAAGTTTTGCGGATTCTCTCGCGGCTGGGGTTCGAAACGATCGCGGGACGGCATGAAGGCGAGGAGTTCGAAGTCACGGTTCCTTCCTGGCGGCTGGACGTGGAGCGCGAAATCGACATCATCGAGGAGATCGCGCGCCTGCATGGCTACGACCGCTTTCCGAACACGTTGCCGGCATTCGCAGGCGCAGTCGTCGACTTGCAGGACGCGCGCAAGGATGAGAAAGTGCGCCGTTCCCTGCTCGGACTCGGCTACGACGAAGCGGTTTCCCTGACTTTTATTTCCGAAGAGGATGCGAGGCGGTTCTCGGCGGCGTCCGCGTTGGCGCTGGCGAACCCGTTGAGCGCGGAAGCGTCGGTGATGCGAACTTCACTCGTGCCCGGCATGTTGAACATGCTCGCCTACAACCTCAACCGCGGCACGAATGATGTGCGGCTGTTCGAGGCCGGCCGAGTTTATGAGGCGGTCAACGCGCACTCGGCTGAAGCGAAACGGATCTGCCTGGGAGCAAGCGGGCGGGCGCTTCCGTTGAATGTCCTCCAACCGTCGGAGACGCGGCCGCTGACGTTCTTTGATCTGAAGGGCGACCTCGAGAACCTGCTGGCGGCGTTCGCCTCGGAAAAGCTGCACTACGATGCGGACACTCCCGACTACTACCATCCACGACGTTCCGCGCGCGCGGTGATGGACGGCACCGTGGTCGCCCAGTTCGGGCAGTTGCGTCCGGATGTGGCGTCGGCGCGCAAGTTGCGACAGGACGTGTTCGTGGCCGAACTCTTTCTCGACCGCTTGTACGAGCATGATCTCCGAGAACCTCGCTACCGCGCCCTCCCGCGTTATCCAGCGGTGGAGCGGGATTTTTCTTTCGTGTTCGCGGATTCGGTCATGTTCGAGCAGATCCACCAGGCCGTGAGTAAGTTGCGGCTCGGGGAATTGCGCAGCTTTGTTCCCGTCGAAATCTTCCGAGGCGGAAACGTTCCCGCCGGCAGGTACTCGATCTTGCTGCGGGCAGTGTTCCAGTCAAGTGAGCGAACCCTGCGCGAAGACGAAGTAGGGCGCTGGTCCGAACAGATCATCAAAGCGCTCCAGCCTCTGGGCGGAATTCTTCGCAGTTGAATCCGAGACCAGAAGCGGGATTTACTTCTTGGGAGAATCTTTGGGCTTAGCCAAAGGATTGGCTTTCCTACCCTCCTGCTGCTCTCCCAGCAAGCGAGTGATCTCGGTGACTAATTGCATCAGTTTTTCAGGGTCTTGCTCGACCGCAGCTTGTGCGCACAACTCCCTCCAACGCTGTTCACGTTTGTCCATGCGTCTCCGTTGGGCATCTGCAAAGAGATTGGGGATGGTATGCAGAAGGTGAGGCTATCCGAGGACAGCAGATTCGGTCTGTCGGATTCCCTACTGTGGTCGGGCCTATCGTAACTAGGAAATCCCGAGTTCCCTGCTGAACTGCTTGATCGCCCCGTAACAGGCGCACGACTGGCGCTCCAGCTTTTCGCGATCCAGGATCACAATGGACCCACGCCGATGCTCGAGAATTCCCTCGCGCTCGAGTTCTGCGACGGCCACGCTGACCGTGGGACGGTCCGTACCGATCATTTTCGACAGGAACTCGTGAGTGGTCTGAATGACATCGGAATCAAGCAGATCGTGAGTGACCAGCAGCCAGCGGGCCAACCGCTGCCTGACATTGTGAAGCCGGTTGCAGGCGGCATTCTGTTCAAGTTGGGCCGCGCGGATTCCAAGACGCAGGACCAGAATACGCCAAAGCCCGGGGGAGGAGTTCAGCACGCGCCTCAGGGTCTGCGCATCGACCTGGAAGCCGTCGCCCGGCACCTGCACGATCACGCTGTGCGTCAGTCTTTCGAGACCCGCCGCCAATCCCAGGCCGATCATGTCTTCGCGTCCGCAGACACCCACCTCCACGCTGCGCCCGTCGTCGGTTTCCACCAGCATCGAGGCGATGCCGCGGTTCATGAAGTACACCGCGCGGATAAGTTCGCGCTCGCGGTGGAGGCAGGTGGCAAGCTCCAGCGGAATGAACTTGAGGTGGGGCTGGATTGCCGCAAACTCGTTGTCCGGGATCTGAAGAAGAATGGTGTTCTGCACGGTTTGCCCAGCAGCACTTCGCTCAGCAACGTTCTCGACTTGTGGATTTGCGCTCACGCCATCTGAGATGTCCGCGGAGACCGCGGAAAGCCCGGATTTTCCTGTAAGGCGGATTTTGCGATCTGGTAGCAAATGACCCGTGAAGGGCACATGGCAAGTGCCCAGCACTGCACACCAAGCGGTGCAGAAACCTGGGAACCCGCGCGCAATGGGAGGATCGCGGCAGCGCCGTCACGGTGAGGCGGAGTTTTGGGAGTTTCTGCGGCTTCGGCATTCACGGAAACACCCTTGCACAAACGGCAAACCGGGAACCGAATCTGTCAAGGGCTGAGATGGTTGGAAAAGCCCGCATGTATAGCGCCGCAGGCAAGATATAATTTAAGCAAACCTGTCACAATTACAATTTGCAATATGCTATAATAGAATTATAAGATCGAAGAGAAGAACAGACGTGGTCCGGAATCCGGGTCACGTTTTTCTTTGGGTTTCCGAAATGCAAAAAGCAGACCTGGGTGGGAGATTCGCAGAGTTCGCTATATAGTCGAAGATGTAATTTTGCAATCCTTAATTCGAATCGACAGACTGGCAATGGCTGAGCTCGCGGCACGACAGAAACATTTTCTCAGTGACAAGGTTTCGCACTTCACCGAATCAGTGATTCGCGAAATGACGCGGCAGGCAATGCTGCACGGGGCCATTAACCTGGCGCAAGGATTTCCGGATTTTCCCGCGCCTGCCGAGATCAAGAAAGCCGCCCAGGAAGCGATTGGCGCGGATGTCAACCAATATGCGATCACCTGGGGCGCAAAGAGTCTGCGCGGAGCGATTGCGCGGCAGATGCAGAGCGGGCACGGGGTTACTGTTGATCCTGAGAAGCAGGTGACGGTCTGCTGCGGGTCGACGGAGGCCATGATTTCGACCTTGCTCGCGATCTGCAATGCGGGCGACGAGGTCATCATTTTCGAGCCCTATTACGAGAACTATGGGCCCGACTCGATTCTAAGCGGGGCCAAGCCGCGGTTCGTGAAATTGCGGCCGCCGCAGGAATCGTCCGGTGAGTGGACGTTCGATGAGCGCGAGTTGCGCGCTGCGTTTCAAAAGCACACCAAGGCCATCATCGTAAACACGCCCAACAATCCCACGGGAAAGGTTTTCACGCGGGCGGAACTGGAGCTGATTCGCGACTTGTGCGTGGAGTTCGACGTGCTCGCCATCACCGACGAGATTTACGAACACATTCTCTATGATGGGACGAAGCACATCTCGTTGGCGTCGCTGCCCGGCATGGAGGAGCGGACCATCACCATCAATGGGATGTCGAAGACGTATAGCGTGACGGGATGGCGCGTGGGCTGGACGATCGCGCCGCCGCGCATCGCGGACGCTATCCGCAAGGTGCATGACTTCCTGACGGTGGGCGCGCCCGCGCCACTGCAAGAAGCGGGAGCCTCGGCGCTGAGTCTTCCCGAAAGCTACTACGCCAAGTTGGCGGAGGGATACCGAAAGCGACGCGACCGGCTGGTACCGGCGCTGGAGCAGGCGGGCTTCCGATGCTTCCTGCCGCGCGGCGCCTATTACGTGATGACCGATATCAGCGCGTTTGGCTTCGCGGATGACCTGGCCTTCACCAAGTACCTGGTCAGTGAGATTGGAGTGGCGGCCGTGCCTGGATCGAGTTTCTATCGTGACCCGAGAGATGGGGCGCAGCAGGTGCGGTTCGCGTTCTGCAAGCGCGATGAGACGCTGGACGAGGCGGCCATACGGCTCCGCAAATTAAAACGCGCCGGGTAGCGGGTTTCGATTGGCTGATCACGCTGAGCGCTTTCTGATTCTGACTGGCGGACCGGGCTCGGGTAAGAGCACGCTGATCGATGCACTTCAGCAGGCGGGATTCTCGAGGTCAATCGAAGCGGGCCGTGGCATTATTCAAGACCAGGTAAGCATTGGCGGCCCCGCGGTGCCGTGGAACGATCGCGCCCTTTTTGCGGAGCTCATGTTGTGCTGGGAGATGCGCTCCTATCGCATGGCGGAGCAGCAGAGGGGGCCAGTGTTTTTCGACCGCGGCGTACCCGACGTGGTCGGCTACCTGCGCTTGTCGAACCTATCTGTGCCCGCGTATTTCGAGAAAGCAGCGGAGACATTCCGTTACAACCGTAGCGTTTTTATCGCGCCCGCTTGGCGGGAAATCTTCCAGCAGGACCGCGAGCGCAAGCAGGATTTCGATGAGGCGGTCCGAACCTATGAGGTGTTGGCGGAGACGTACAAGGGGCTCGGGTATGAACTGATTGAGCTTCCGCGCGTGCCCGTTGCTGAGCGGGTTCGCTTTGTACTTCAGAAATGCGGTCCCGCCCTGCCGCGCTCGAGCACCTTTAATAGTTAGGGCCTGGCTGCAAAATCTCTGCGACATTGTTCGGTCGCTTCCACAAATTTCTGGGGTATACTGCGCAGAAGCAATGCAATTTCTCTCGGGAAGAAGTCCATCATGTCTCTGAAAGCGATCGAAGAGGTATCAGCCGAGGTTCCTGCCGACGATTTCCAGGCGCTGGAAGACAAGGTTTATCGCACTATTGAGATGTACAAGGCTGCGCGTGAGGCCAGGGTGGCGGCAGAACGCGACGTGCAGCGGTTGCGCCAGCAATTGAAAGAACGGGAAGACGAGATTGAAACGCTGCGGCGCGAGGCGGTGCAGTTCCGCAAAGATCGCGAAGAGGTGAAGCGACGGGTCGAAAAGATGATGCGCCAGATCGACACGGTGGGCGAGGAGCAGGTCGCCAGCTGACGCGCGGCGCGGCATCGAAGGGATCGGGACCAGAGAGGACATCTGTCATGGCAACGGCTACGCGACAAAATCCGGCAAAAGACGTAAACAACACGAGCGTGCGCGTGGAGATTTTTGATCAGGCTTACAATCTGCGCGGCTCGGATCCGGAATACATCTTGAAGCTCGCGGAATATGTCGATGCCAAGATGCGGGCGGTCGCAGAACAGACCAACACGATCGACACGGTGCGGCTCGCGGTGCTGGCGGCGTTGAACATTGCGGATGAGTATCATTTGCTCAAGCGCAACAGCAATTCCGGAAGCATCTCGTATGTGCAGCGCGCGCATCGGTTGGCGAATGCGCTGGATGAAGTGCTTGAGGACGCCCGGCACACGGGGTAGTCATGGGTCGTTCGCTGATGGCTGGTGGTCGTTAGCTGATGGCTTAGCGGTCCCGGATTTAGTTAGTTCCCCGCGGATTCTTGTCACGATGGCCATTTAGAAATCCGCCTTTGCATTCGTGCCTTACCATCCCTCCCACTCCGGGTCATCCTAAGCTAGCGAGGCGCAGCCGAGGGGAGCGGAAGACCTGTCCTGAGCGAACCCGAACGAACTCCATGGCGGTAACGGCGGAGTTGAACCTGGAAAGCATTTCCAGGATGGGACATCCATAGGAGAATTGATTAAGCTGAGTTGTGGTGGAAATGCCTTCACACGCCGCAGACGCTGCCCCGCACACATGGGGTGCTTCGACTCCGTTCGGCTGCCGCCTCACTTCGCTCAGCATGACAGGGGAGGAAGATTCGCTACTGCTACTTGAAGATTCGCTAGTTGCTACTTTTCGCTACTGCTGCTTGAAAATTCGCTACTTGCTACTTGAGGTCTCACGTTGTCTTCATGCTTCTTTATCCTTCCTCAACAATCTTCTTTATCCTGTCTTAATATGCTTCTTTTTCCTTCCTTAACAATCATTACCATGGGTCTGGACGGGTCAGGGGGAAGGTTGCTGGCAAGCGGAATGCCAACTTTTTGCGGCTGGGGTCTTGCGCATCTTTGCAACTTTCCCTAGCATCCAAGTCTGAAAGCCGGCCTGCGGCGTTGGTGATGGTGGTCACCGATTTTTGAACCAACACCGAATGAACGGGGACTTGACTCGAAAATAAGATCCGGTGTGCGATGCTCCGCCATGCGGAGATGCCTAAAGGGTCTCGGCAGGTTCCCACCGTCTAGGACGGGTTCATTCTCGGCCCACCGCACGGCTCAGCGGGTCGGCTTTTACCTAATCTTCCAGTCGTCAGTCTTCGGTCGTCGGTCTTCCGTCGTCAGTCTTCTTCTTACCTTAGTTGTTCTGATCCACGCGCAGGCGGAGCTTCGCTCCGCTGGGCAGACGGGGTGTCTGCCCCTACGTGGGCTGAGCTGTTAAACTGGGAATGACGCAATCGCTTCGTCGCGCATCTAACACATCGTGTATCCACAACTTTTTCATATAGGGCGATTTTTTCTGCCGACGTATGGTCTGCTGGTTGCCACGGGCGTGCTGCTGGGGCTGTGGGTCAGTGTGCGCAACGCGGCCCGGCAGGGGATTGATCCGGAGAAGGCCTGGAACTTCGGCATTCTGGTGGTGCTGTGCGGCATCGTGGGGGCAAAGGTTTTGTATGTCATCTACGACTGGAATACCTATCCGCGTTGGACCGATATTTTCAGTCTGAGCACGTTGCAGGCGGGAGGCGTGTTCTCCGGTGGACTCATCGGCGCGCTGATCGCGGCGGTATGGTACATCCGGCGCCAGCATATGCCACCGCTGGCAACCTGTGATGCCTTCGCGCCCGGGCTCGCCATCGGACACGCCATCGGGCGGCTGGGATGTTTTGCCGCCGGGTGCTGCTTTGGGAAGCCGACGCATGCCTGGTGGGGCGTGACTTTCACGAATCCGGTGGCGCACGATTTGGTCGGCACCCCTCTGAATGAGGCCCTCGAGCCCACGCAGCTATTCGAATTCGCAGTCGAGCTCGCGAACTTCTTGTTGTTGATGTGGATGCTGAAGCGCAAGAAATTTGATGGCCAGGTATTCGGCGCTTACCTGATCCTGTACGGAGTGGCTCGGTTCTTTTTGGAATTCCTGCGCGGGGATCCTGGACGCGGCTCGGTGCTAGGCGGGCTGATGAGCGGAACACAGATGATCGCGATCGGGCTGGTGATTCTGGGCGGCGTGATCTGGTGGCTCAAGGGCGGGTCGCACAAAGCGGTTACGGTGGCGAGCACTGAGACCCGAGTTGCCAGCCGGTAGTTTAGTCGTCAGTCTTCAGTCTTCAGCTCGGCGGGCCGTTTCACGCTTCGGACGGGCGAGGACGCCCGTCTCTCCATTTGTGATGCAGCAACCATTTATCTCACAGATCACGCCCGCTCCACCATCAGTTCCCGGAGTAGCAATGGAGGAGACTGTCAGTTAAGGGGAAGAAATTGCGTAGATTTCGCTGAAGATGTCGTGAGGATTACGGGATTTACACCTCCGACAGACACTTTACCGGCAAGTCTCCCGAAAGACATTCGAGCTGAACAGATTAAACACAATACGACTCAAGCGCCGTAACGGGAGTAGCACAATGCGCATAGTAGCTGGAGCGATCACGGGTGCTGCGGTTGGGGCCGGTGTCGCGATCCTCATGATTTCGCTCGTGGAAATTAGGCCCTTCTCAGTCCCTGCGAACGGCTTCGTTGAGAGGGCGACCTTTTGGCTCTGTCCCCTTTTCGTACTAGGCTTTTCAAAATATGTGAAGAGCATGACTTCGCTGTACGTGTTGACGGTTGCAGGAAACGCTCTTATTTACGCAGCACTCTCCGCTCTCATTATTTTGGGTATTACGCTGTTTCGAAAGTTCGTTGCGCACACAACCTAGGCTTATCGCTAGGCTTAAACGAGGGTGACGAATTGGTTCTGGTCTTTAGCTCAAACTCGAACCCACACTACCTCAATCCGACCAAAGATATCGCTCCCGGCAGGGTGCCAGTCTACATGGTGCCGAATAGCACAGCGCCGTTCAAGGCCTTCTATCCGCCGTCGCCAAAGCCGTGATTGCCATGGCTACAGCGGGTAACCATTGCAGAGTAGAATTCTCCGGTATAGAGACCCGATGCTTACTGATGACTCACTTAGTGCCAAAAGATAGCTCGGGACAAAAGATGAGAACGGGTTTGTGCGTGCGCGGGACGCTGCGGTGCGGCCCGTTTTTTGCAGTAGACTTCCTTCCTCATGAGCGGCGAGTTCCCTGGCAGCTTTTCAGTGTTATCGGACGATGCGGGCGTTCGTCTGGACCAATTTCTCGCCAGCAAGATCGCGGACGTTAGCCGCGCGCGCGTTCAGCAACTTATTGGGCAGGGACAGGTGCTGGTCGATGGCAAGATCGCCAAGGCATCTCTGCGTTTGCGGGGCGGAGAAGAAGTCAGCGTGCTTGGTCCCGCGAAGCTGGAGCCACTGCGGGCGATCCCGGAAGATATTCCCCTCGACATCTTGTACGAAGACGACGATCTCGCCATCGTGAACAAGGCCGCAGGCATGATGGTGCACGCCGGGGCGGGCGCGACCGAGGATGATCGAAATCGCGGGACGCTGGTAAACGCGCTGCTGCATCGCTTCGGACAGCTGTCTGATGTAGGCGGCGAGTTGCGGCCGGGGATCGTGCATCGTCTGGATAAGGCGACCAGCGGGCTTATCGTGGTCGCGAAAAATGATGGAACACATCGCAAGCTCGCGGCGCAGTTCGCCGGTCGGCAGGTAAAGAAAACCTATATCTCCATGGTGCACGGCTGGGTCAAGGCAGACCGCGGAACAATCAATCTCAATATCAGTCGCGACAGCGTGCGGCGGGTGCGCATGACCACGCGACGCGCGGGTGGACGCGAGGCGATCACGCATTACCGGGTGCAAAGGCGCATTGACTCGGCATTCGGGAAGTTCACTCTCCTCGAAATCAGGATTGATACTGGGCGGACGCACCAGATTCGCGTGCACCTCTCGTCTCTGGGACATCCCGTGGTGGGCGATACGGTGTACGGCGCGCCAGCCCAGGTGAAGGGAACGAAGGGCGCGATTTCGTTGGGACGGAATTTCCTGCATGCGGGCGCGCTCGAGTTTCGTCATCCGCGGACGGGAGAGTTGCTATCGTTTGCGCGCGGGCTGCCGCGGGAGTTGGAGGAATTTCTCGGGACGGTTGAGGGAGCAGGGTGGTAAAGTCGCCAGTCGCCAGTCGCCAGTCGCCAGCGAAAGGCTACACATTAACTTCCAAACACAATGGGCTTTTCGATCGTCCTGCCGGGTTGGGCTTGCGGATATAATGAAATCGATGAGTTTCCGGCTGTTTCTTACCCTACTCGCGGTGGCCCTGTGGAGCGTCGCCGCGTTCGCGCAAACTAGTCCGGCCCCCGTTTCCGTTGCCGCCCAGAGCACGGCGAGCGCGGGCCACCAAACGACTGCTCCGCCGGCGGCCCCAAACGACAAACCCAAAACGACGGCGGCCAACGGGCAGCAGTCGTCGACCTCCGATGACGAATCCGTCGCCACGATCCGCAAGACCGTCAACGAAGTGAATGTGGTTTTTACGGTCACGGACAAGCATGGACGGTACGTGAAGGATCTCAAGAAGGACGATTTCAAGGTCATCGATGATTCCAAGCCGGCCGATGAGGTGAAGGACTTCCGCAACCAGACCGACCTGCCCCTGCAGGTGGGACTTCTGGTGGATGCCAGCAACTCGGTGCGCGACCGGTTCAAGTTCGAGCAGGAATCTGCCATCGAGTTCCTGAACCAGACCATTCGGCCCAAGTACGACACTGCTTTCGTGGTGGGCTTCGACGTGACGCCGGAAGTGACGCAGGACTTCACGGACAACACCGAGAGCCTGTCGCGCGGAGTGCGCTTGCTGCGGCCCGGCGGCGGCACCGCTATGTTTGATGCGCTCTACTACGCTTGCCGCGACAAGTTGCTGAAGGCGCCGCGCAGCGGGCCTTTGCGGCGCGCCATCATTCTGCTGAGCGACGGTGAGGACAACCAGAGCCACGTGACGCGCGAAGAATCGATCGAGATGGCGCAGCGCGCGGAAGTGATTGTGTACACCATCAGCACTAATATTTCCGGCATGAAGGGCAAAGGTGACAAGGTGCTGGAGCGGATCGCCGACGCAACCGGCGGGCGGGCCTTCTTCCCTTTTCAGATCCGCGATGTGGCCAATGCGTTCGCCGAGATTCAGGACGAACTGCGCAGCCAGTACGCGGTTTCCTACAAGCCGGCAGACTTTCGGACGGACGGGCGCTATCGGACGATTGAGATCGTAGCGTCGGACCACAAGAACCTGCACGTACGGTCGCGCCGCGGGTATTTCGCTCCCGCGCAATAGCGATGCCCGGCTATTCAGGCACGCCGCTCCCCAAGAAACTTGGCATCAAGGAATCGTTTAGAGTCACACTTGTCGGACTTCCGGCCGATGTGAAGGCCGAACTCCGCGACGCGCTGGCCGGTTGCACAATTGCCAAAGATGCGCCGCTCGATTTCGTCATGATGTTTGCTAAAACGCAGGCTGAATTGGGGAACCATTTCGCAAGTCTCGCCCAGCAACTTGCGCCAGCGGGGATTTTATGGGCGTCGTGGCCGAAGAAGACATCGGGCGTCGCGACGGATATGAACGAGAACGACGTGCGGCGGATCGGCCTCGAGGCGGGATTAGTGGATGTAAAGGTGTGCGCGGTTTCAGAGGTTTGGTCGGGTCTGAAGTTTGTGAGGCGAGTGAAGGATCGGAAGAAGTAATTTCGCGAACCAGGTTTGTTCCTCAAACTTCCGAGCAGCAGAAAAACCAATCCATCCCAGCGAAAAAAGAACACGTCTGCACTCGCCGGTTCGTGCTACGTTGCATGAGGAGCGGTCCAGCAGCGGGAGCAGCTACGCCGGTAGTACGGCAGCCGGGTTCCCAAACGGCAGCCGTCTACGAGCATGATCATGAAATTTTGTCCGAACTACAGTTGTGTCGCCTACGGTCGCGTGGTTTATACCCAGACCACTCGCTGCGCTTTTTGCCGCTGGGATCTCAAGCCTCCGCGCATGAAGAGCGAGACCTTCGCCGATGAGAAGACAGCAATGGGTGTTCGGAGAGAGGCGCCGGGGTCTGATCCGCCCAAGACTGACTCTCAGGTGCATCCCCGAAGCACGCTGCTTCGGCGCCTGGCGTAAGCCAGCCACGTAACTCCCCAATACACACTCCGGTAACTTGTGAGGCGATGCCGCCTGTCCTACGCTTTGCGGGATGTCCTTCGATCCCTGGCATTCGCAAGCAAGCGGGCAGCCGCATACCGACGCCGAGTTCAAACCCGCGGACGAGGACGTCATCCGCACCCTGGCGGAGATTGAAAAAGCATCGAGCGGCAGTCCGTCGGCGACCAGCAATATCCCCATCGGGCCGGGGACCACGGGACCTGGATTCTTGCGGATCGTGCCTCCCGCCATATTCATCGCGGCGGCGCTTTCCGTCGGAGCGGCGGTGCTCGCATCGAATTTTGTGGGCAAACACGTCGTGGTCTCTTCGCGGAGATCAGGCGGAGGACGCGGGGCCATCACGGCTCGCACACAGGTCGATTCGAACCTGCAGGCGGAGGCGGAACAGCTTCTGCAAAGATTGGCATCGGGCGATGCCGGCGCAGCCGACGAAATTCTCGAAAAGTCGGCCGGTTGGACCGGCAAGACGCAGCGCTCCGCAACCGCTTCGCAATGGATGACGATCGCGCTGAATCGCCCCGAGTTGCATGCGCGGGAAGCAGCGGTGCGAGCGGAATTGGCGCTCGATGGGATAACCGAGGATGAAGCTGGGTTGAAGTCTGTGGAGCAGGCGGTCGGCGATCCGAATCAGCGGGCCTGGGCGCTGTGGATGCTGGGAGCGCTCGGCAACCGGGGCATCGACCCGGTGCATACCGCAAAAATCATTGGGGCGTATTTGTCGGATCCGGCAGTGGACGTGCGGGCTTCGGCGGTGAACGGGCTGGCGTTGGTGGGAACCGATGAGACGATCCCCATGATGCTGGACCGCTTCCGCAATGATCCGTCGCCCGTGGTGCAGGAGCGGGCGGCCTGCGCGCTCGCCGAGTCGGGCATGTACACGCACGAGCAACGCATGACGGCAGCCGCAAGTCTGGTCTCGTGGCTCGATGATCCATTACTCAACTCGCAGCAGCGAGCGTGGACATTCCAGGCGCTGCGGGATATTTCAGGCCAGGATTTAGGGACGGACTCCGCCGCTTGGCGGAACTGGTACGAGGGGAGTCGCTAGGGCTCCGCGTTATAGGTCGTCTTGGATCATCCAGTTCCTGCTGTCTGATCTGAGACCTAACACCTCCTTCTGTGCGACCTGAAAAGGCCATAATCCGCGGCCGGCAGAGGTATGCCCAGGGAAGTCGATCAAAAGACGGTGAGCCGTGGTGGAAGAGTTCCGTTGGCCGGTTGATGTTGCCAGCGGCATGGGGTCCTTCGACTTCGTTCGGCTGGCGCCTCACTGCGCTCAGGATGACAATTTTTTATTTAATCATTTTTTATTTAATCATTTTTTATTTAATCATTCCGAACAGTTCGTTCTCTAATCAGCGTGGGCCCGTTGCGCTCACCTGAACAATGCGCACTGCCATATTCAAGCTCGACGCCTTCGCCAGCAAAGTATTCGCGGGAAATCCGGCGGCAGTGATGCCCATGAAGAGCTTTCCCGCAGAGGCAACCATGCAAGCGATCGCCGCGGAGAACAACCTTTCCGAGACCGCTTTTCTGGTCGCGGAGGGCGGCGACTATCGGCTGCGCTGGTTCACGCCGAAGGTGGAGGTGCCCTTGTGCGGCCATGCGACCCTCGCCAGCGCAGCCGTCGTCATGGAGCGGCTTGAGCCAGGCCGGAGACGCGTGGTCTTCCACACGGCCAGCGGGCCTTTGGAGATAACCCGCACGAATGCAGGCTACGTCATGAATTTTCCGGCGCGGCCCTCCGAGCCACTCTCGCCGCCGGTTGGGTTGGTAGACGGATTGCGGATCACGCCTTCGGAAGTGCTCGTCAACAGCTTTAATTACATGGCGGTGCTGAACAGTCTCGAAGCCTTGCGTGCACTCGCTCCTGATGTGGCGACCATCGCGCGCCTCGACCGTCCGGGAGTGATTGTGACTGCGCCCGGCGAGGGTGATTATGACTTTGTCAGCCGCTATTTCGCCCCGGCAAAAGGAATCGCGGAAGATCCGGTGACCGGAGCCGCGCATTGCATGCTTGCTCCCTACTGGGCGAAACGGCTGAGCAAGAGTGTGCTTCGCGCTTACCAGGCCTCGCCTCGAGGCGGAGAGATGATTTGCAGGGTGAAGGGTGATCGCGTGGAGCTGGAAGGCAGATGCGTTTTCTATCTGGAAGGCGAAGTGGAGATCTGAGGCCTACTCTCTCTTCTTCGCCGACGTGAGCAACCCACAATTTCAAGATGCAGATCAGGTGCGCTGGCAAGCGTGCCGACTCCAAAGATCTATTCCAAAGCCGAACGCGGCTGTGCGTCTCAGGCCCCGTGCTACCGCAGATTCCCTCACCGCGTTCGGCTTCGGAATGACAAGTGCGATAGTGTCGGTAGGTCCGGCCGGGAGTCGCTACTCTTTGCGTGCGATGGCGTAATAGCCGCTGCGCGTCTGGATCTTGTAGCCCTGCTTGGAGCGCAGCTCGATTTTGCGGAAGGTTCCGTCTTGCGTGTTGTTGGTGGGCGTATAGCCGACGTTGTACTGGCTGCGCAGCTCTTTGGCGATCTGTTCGAAAGCCTCTTTGAGTTTGTCGAACTTGTTGCCGACTTCGATCACCCGGCCTCCGGTCTCGTTGGCCAGCTTCTTCATTTCCGAGTCGCCGGAGTAGCTGCCAAAACCATAGAATCCGCGGTCGGCGATCAGCAGCACGTAGCAGATGGAGTCCGATTTCTGCGCCGCCTCGATCGCATCCCGGATGCGTAACTGGCTGCCCTGGTCTTCACCGTCGGTGAGCAGGATCATCGCCTTGCGGCCCACTTCGTGGGAAAGCTCGTCGTGGGCTGCGAGATAGACCGCGTCATAAAGAAGCGTGCCGCGAGGATTGCTGGTGGGAATGGGACCGCCGCCCAGGCCGGGAATGCCGCCGCCACTTCCTCCGCCGGTATTAATTTTTGCTTTGTTGAGGGCAGCTTTGAGGCGGCGCACGTCGTTGGTAAAGTCCTGCAGCAGGTCGACGTTTACGTCGAAGGCGATGACGAAAGCTTCGTCCTTATCGCGCAGAATGTCATTGAGGAAAGCGCCGCCCACTTCCTTTTCCATTTCGAGCACGCGCATCTGGCTGCCGCTGGAGTCGATGAGGATGCCGAGCGTAAGCGGCAGATTGCTTTCCGCAGTAAAGTATTTAATGGTCTGGGGCTTGCCGTCCTCGAGCAGCTCGAAGTCATTCTTAGTCTGGTTGGGGATGAGGGCACCCTTCTTATCCTTCACATTGAAGAACAGCTGCACCACGTTGACCCGGACCTTCAGGGTCTCCATGGACTGTTCGTCGTTCTGATCTTTGGTCTGATCGCGAAGGACAGGCGTGGAATCCTGCGCGGCCGCAAACGTAGGGGCGACGAGCGCAAAGGCAACGGGCAGACACAGGGAACGTAGGAAAGCTTTGAGCATCACGCAATTTCTCGTGGGACTTTTGTTAGTCTATTCCAGTAAGGTGAGATGCACCAATCTAAAGGGTTTGAGCATCCCAGAGGACAGACGGTTGCCTGCAACGGAGAAGAAGACCTTGAGCCATTGGACTTGGCGGTTCCGGTTGGGAGCATCAGCCCTCACCGCATTTCTGGCCACCGGCTTGCTCGCGGCCCAGGATCAGGGGCAACAACAACAAGGACAACAGGATATCCCGGACGCACCCTCGGCGGTGCGGCCGGTACAGCCGTTTCCGAGCAACTTACCCCCCAGCCGTCCGCAGCCTCAGCCGGAGCCTGAAAAACCAAGTGCACCGCCCGCGAACGAGCCGGCGCCTTCCAGCACTCCTCCACCCATGCCGCCCGTGAAAACCATTCCGCCGGGAAGCGCCCCGGGCGGAGATCTGAACACGCGAGATGATCTGTACAGGATTGTCACGCGAGTAAATTTTGTCCTTGTCCCAGTAACCGTCAAGGATGAGAGCGGGCATCTGGTCGATGGCCTTTTGCCTCGCGATTTCAATGTTTTTGAAGACGGGAAGAAGCAGGAACTGAAGTTCTTTACCAGCGACCCATTTCCGCTTTCGGCTGCGGTGATTCTCGATACCGGCATGCCCGATACGGCGGTCCAGAAGATTAATCAAACCTACTCGGCGTTGTCGGGAGCGTTCAGCCCCTACGACGAAGTTTCGCTCTACACATACAGCACAACCGTAAGCCAGGTTTCCGATTTTTCTACCGCGGGGCAAAAGCTCACTTCGGTTTTGAACCAGATGAAACTGGAACGAGGCAGCAATAACGGCGCGCCCGTGATGAACGGCCCGTTAGGCCCGCAGGGACCCACCATCAACGGGATCCCGGTGGAACGTCCGGGGGCACAGCCGAACATTGCTCCTCCCAAGGACGTGCGCGTCCTGAACGACGCCATTTTGAAGGCTGCACTCGATCTCAGCAAACGCGACCGGGCGCGCCGCAAGATTATTTTCATTATCAGCGATGGGCGCGAATACGGGAGCAAGGTTTCCTACAGCGATGTGTTAAAAGTTTTGCTGTCCCGTGAAATCACCGTATACGCCATCGGCGTGGAAGCGTCTGCAATTCCTGTCTACAGCAAGCTGCAGAAGCTCCATTTGCCGCACTATGGCTATAGCGACATTCTTCCGAAATACGCGTCGGCGACCGGTGGGGAGGTCTTTACCGAACTCAGCCGCGACAACATTGAAGTTGCCTATGCCCGCGCCACGGGTGATGCCCGAAATCAGTACACTTTGGGCTACACGACTCGAGCGACCCCCAGCAGTACGTATCGCGACATCGAGGTGCGGGTCTCGCGTTCCGGGCTGAAAATCAGTGCGAAGAGCGGCTACTACCCACTGCCTGCGGGAAAATAGCCCGGGGACTCCTCCCTTCAGTAACGGGCGTAACCTCCCGGTAATCATGAGCATGTGGTATAAAGGCCAGCAGACCCAGGAAATTTTTTGCGTTGGCGTTCCAGCGGGTTGGAGTGCCTGCGCGGCAGGTCGACCTAGAGGAAATTCTTGAGTTTCATCAATTTTGCAGCCCGCGAGATCAACTGCAAGATCGTGTATTACGGCGCCGGGTTGGGCGGCAAGACCACGAATCTGCAGCATATCTACCAGAAAACCGCGGAACAACAGAAGGGCAAGATGATCTCGCTCGCCACCGAGACCGAGCGAACGCTGTTCTTTGACTTCCTGCCGCTCGATCTGGGATCGGTACGCGGGTTCAAGACCCGTATCCACCTTTACACCGTCCCCGGCCAAGTGTTCTATGACGCAAGCCGCAAACTGATCCTGCGCGGGGTGGATGGCATCGTCTTCGTGGCCGATTCCCAGGAAGAACGCATGGACGCTAACGTCGAGGCGCTCGACAACCTGATGGCGAATCTTAAGGAGCACGGCTACGACTTCTTCAAGATTCCCTATGTATTGCAACTGAACAAGCGCGATCTACCCAACGTTTTGCCGGTGGAAACCCTGGCGAAAGAGCTGCGCCGCAAAAACGAGCCCGTCATTGAAGCGATCGCATTTCAAGGGGGCGGAGTGTTTGAGACTCTGAAGGAGATCGCGCGCCAGGTTTTGACGGAGTTGAAGCAGGGCGGGTAGGGCGGGTGTCAGTTCTCAGTTCTCGGTTCTCAGTTCTCAGTTCTCAGTTCTCGGTTCTCAGTTCTCAGTTCCCAGTTCCCAGTTCTCAGCTGCTGGTTCTCAGTTTTTCAGTCTCCTTTTGGCCCGTATCAGGGCACGCCGATGTTCCGAGCACCGTGGCTAAAGCCGCTCAATGTACCTGGAGTCCACAGCATGCCGGAAGGCGTGCCCTGACACGGAGCAAGAATCCCAACGAATCCTGCCGAACAGACTCTGAAAAGAAAAGGCGCCGCTTCCGGCGCCCTTTCCTATCGCGAGATGAATGGTCTATTTCGTTTCGGCTAAGCCCGGATTGGCTCCGAACTCCCGGCGGGCGTTGACCGTTTTGGCGGCGCGTGCTGCGGCCGGCGGGGCTACTGCTGCCGCGCCGTAACGCTCAAGAAGCACGGGCACCATGGCGCCTTCGGCTTCCTTCACGAACGTGAGGCGGCTTTCGCCGGCGATGTCTATGCGGACGAAATCGCCCAGCTTGACCTGCCCGGTTGCCACCAGATTCGCCAGCGGAAACACGATGTTGCGCTCGATGGCGCGCTTCAGGTGTCGAGCACCGTAGCGCGGATCGGTTCCTTCCTGCAGCAGGAACTCTTTCACTTTCTGGGTGCAGGTGAACACGAACTGGTTCGCGCCTGCGGCCTGCAGAATGCGCTGCTGCACCATGCCCAGCTCGATTTCCAGAATCTGGGTTAGATGCTCGGGCCGCAGCGTTTTGAAGACCACCACCTTGTCGATGCGGTTCATAAACTCCGGCGTAAATTTCCGCCGTGCCGCGTCGGTCGCCGTGCGCGAGATCTTCTCGTCGAGTTTCGAGTCGACCTCCGTCACATGGGTGGCAAAACCCATGCCGCCGTCGACCAGGCCGGTCATCTCGCCGGCGCCCAGGTTTGAGGTCATGATGATGATGCACTGCGAGAGGTCCACGCGCCGGTTGTCGCCCAGGGTGAGCGTGGCCTTATCTAGAATCCCGAGCAGCAACTGCCAAAGCGAGTCGCTGGCTTTCTCGATTTCGTCGAACAGCAGGATCGAGAGCTTCAGCTTGTCCGTATGCCACTGGTTCAAGGCTTCCTGTGTGAGCAGCGGGTGGGTCTCACGGTGTCCCAGGTAGCCCGGAGGCGACCCGATCAGCTTTGCGATTTCATGCGAGTGCTGGAACTCGGCGCAGTCAATCTTGATGCAGGCTCGTGCGTCGCCGAACAGAGACTCGGCCAGAGCTTCGACGACTCGGGTTTTTCCTGAACCGGTGGGTCCCAGGAACAGTAGGTTGCCTACCGGGCGGCCAGGCGGGTTCAGCCCTGCCTGGAACATCTGGTAGATTTCCACGACTTTTTCGACGGCCTGATCCTGTCCGACGATTTTGCGCCGCAGGGTGGTGTCAAAGTCCTTGGCATCGCTGCTTCGGCGGTTCGGATCGAGCACAGTGGCGAGGTTCGTTCTCATAGGGTCTAAGGCCCTTTCTATCCTTTCGGGGGCCGACTCATTCATCCGGACGACATGTGGCTAGGCCAAAATCAAGAGGGGCGACAAATTTTGTCATCGCACCCTTGTGTTTTGATACAGCAAGCGGTTCGCCATCCCTAAAGTAACCTCGGTCACCCCGGTTCTTGATGTCTTAGATGCTTCTACACGCCTCGAAAGACTTATCCGCAGAACGCCAACAAGTGCCTAAAGCGAAATTGTTTGCGCATGGAGGATGATTTCCTACCGCACTCACGCCTGCTTTCGACGCTACTGGCGCTGGTCCGACGTAACTTTTCCTCGCAGAAAACGCAGGTTACGATCCGCCCCAGAACTACTTTCTGGAGAAAACTTTGCGTCGTTCTGGTGCCTTCGCTTTCATCCTTGGGGTCTTTTTTGTCCTGACTCTGATCGTTCTCAACCGGTCTTCGATTTCCTTCACGACAGCCGCGGCGGCGCAGCAAGGCAGCCAGACGCCCAAAATCGTGCGCAGCAGCGTACCGGCGTCGGTGCCTACTGCTAAAACTGCAGACCTGCAACCGCAGTTTGCACCTCCGGGAACCGAGTTCTATAGCGCCAAGCGGGGGGATAGTGTGGGATCGGTCGCCCGCCAATATTTGAAGCGGACATCCTACCTCACTTCGAGCGAATTGGCGGACGCGATTCGCAAGACCAACGGCAATCGCACCGGGAACAACCTGAAATCCGGCGAGCAGGTGATTGTGCCCGGCATCCTGGCCGCGCCCGTCGTCGAGAAGACCATCCCGGTGGCCAAGGATTTCGAAGTCCGCGCCATTTACCTGACCGGCGTGATGGCCGGAAGTGACCACGGCGTACGCATTATCAAGCACTGGCGTGAAGTGGGGGGCAATGCCGTGGTTTTCGATATCAAGGACAGCGACGGCAGCGTCAACATTCCCTTCGACCACCCGCTGGCCGGCCGGCAGCATGTCTACATCCGCGATGTGCCGAAACTTGCACACTTTCTGCACTCGCAGGGCATGCACGCGATCGCCCGCATCGCGATCTTCCGCGATCAGAGGCTGGTGGAGGCCCATCCGGAGCTAGCGGTGAAGTCGCACCGGACCGGTAACGCGTGGCGCGAGAACGGCAAGCTGGTCTGGACCGACACTTCGAATCCGAAAGTGCAGGAATACAACATCGCCCTGGCGAAGTACGTGGCCGATCTGGGCGTGGACGAGATCCAGTTTGACTACGTCCGCTTCCCTGCCGAGGGCGACCAGAAAGACGCGAGTTTCTATTTCCAGACCGAGCATCCCACGTGGCATCGCTCGGACGTGATTAACGACTTTCTGAAGCACGCCTACGCCGAGTTGCACCCGAAAGGTGTGCTGCTCTCGCTTGACGTTTTCGGCGTGATGGCGTGGCAGCGCCCCATCGACCTCTCGCATACCGGACAGGACATCGTGGGGATGGCAAAGTATTGTGACGTGCTCTCGCCCATGATCTACCCCTCGCATTTCTTCGGCATGGACGGGATCGCGCACCCAGGAGACGCGCCCGAGCATTTCATCGGCGAGTCGATGGACCGCTTCAAGCTGATCACCAAGGACAGCAACGCGGTGATCCGGCCGTGGCTGCAGGCATTCCGTTGGAGAACGAAGACCTACTCGACCGAATACATCGAGACGCAGGTGCGGGTCGCGAAAGAAAAAGGCGGAGTGGGGTTCTTGTTCTGGAATGCGGGGAATGACTACTCGAAGCCGTATGCCGCGATGCCGGTTATGAAGGCGGCAAAGGCAAAGTTTTTCCGGGGGGATGAGATGCCGGGGGTGGCGGGAACGGCGACCACGGCGAGTGTTCCGGCGGGTGGGGGCCAGTAAGGCTAAATTGAGTCTTGCCCGCAGCTCATTGCCAACGCATTGCTGGCGTCGCGATGGCGCCGTCACGAAGAGGGAGCATGCCTCGGTGGTTCTCAGCTTCGGCTTGCTGGTGATAGCAGCTGAAGGTCAGAAAATGAAGCTGACGAGATTCGTGGAAGCGCTTGAGTCAGCGAGGCAAGCAACCCGTCTGCTTTTACTCGTGAGTGCGCGTTTGTGACGAACGAACATCCCCGCCCAAGCTTGGACGGGGCACCCTCTCGGTTCGGTATAGATGAAGGGGGCCGAATTGCTCTAACTTCGCCGAGGCCAACCGACCGTCCGGCAAGGCGCTACAAATCACACTTTTGCAATGTCAGCAGATCGTAAAATCTGCGGCCGCGTCTCCGAACGCCTGCGCTTTGCCAGTTATAATCAACTGTAATTCTGCTCGCGCCGGGGCTCACGCCTTTGAAAAAGCCGCGCCGCCTGCAAAGCTACGAGCATCGAACCTGACTAGCGAGGAGCCTCAATGGCGATTCAGAAGACCGAGAAAATCTGGCACAACGGCAAGCTCATAGCCTGGGACGACGCGACCATTCACGTGATGGCGCATGTCATCCACTACGGCTCGTCGGTGTTTGAGGGCGTGCGCTGCTACGCGCCCCCCAGCGGCCCGGCGATTTTCCGGGCGCCGGAACACGCGCAGCGGCTGCTGGATTCGGCCAAGGTCTATCGGATCGACGTGGACTTCACCCGCGACGACATCATCAAGGCCATGTGCGACGTGGTCGCCAACAACGGCGTGTGGCCTTGCTACCTGCGTCCGGTCGTGCTGCGCGGCTACGGCGAGGCCGGTGTCAATCCCTTCAATTCTCCCACCGAGGTCTACGTCGTCAACTACCCCTGGGGCAAGTATCTTGGCTCCGACGCTGACCAGGGTTGCGACGTCTGCGTTTCCTCCTGGACGCGTCTCGCGCCCAACACGCTCCCGGCGATGGCCAAGGCCGGCGCGAATTACATGAACTCGCAGCTCATCAAGATGGAAGCCATCGTGAACGGCTACGCCGAGGGCATCGCGCTCGACACCAGCGGCTACGTGAGTGAAGGCTCGGGCGAAAACGTCTTCCTCGTGCGCAACGGCGTGCTCCAGACCGCGCCCCTTGGCAACTCGGTGCTTCCCGGCATTACCCGCGACTCGGTGCTCCAGATCGCCCGCGACCTGAACATCCCGGTTCTCGAACAGATGATCCCGCGCGAAATGCTCTACCTCGCTGACGAAGCGTTCTTCAGCGGCACCGCCGCGGAAGTCACTCCTATCCGCTCCGTCGACAAGATCACGGTGGGCAAAGGCGTTACGGGGCCCATCACCAGGGCCATCCAGAAGGAGTTCTACGCCATCGTCAAAGGCGAGAAGGCCGATCGTCATCATTGGCTGACGCCAGTCCCCGTACGGAGCAAGCAACCGGTCAGTGTGTAGGAAGGCAGGCTCTAGGCTGCAGGCTCTGGCTCTCGTTCTCGTGGAGAGTCGAGCGTCCCTGACCGGACGGGCGAGACGCCCGTCCCTCCACTTTCGTGTAGAATGGCGGGCGGATTGAGAGTGGGGGCGCTTCAGGTGCGCCCCTCTGGTTTCTAGCCGCAACTCAACAGAACACCCTCACAGAAGGAGTGCATTATGGCGACCGCAGAATCATGCGTGACGGCAGACTTCGCGCTGGGCTACCGGGAAATGATGCTCCAGGGATTGGCCAACGAAGTACAAATCACTAAGAAAGTGCTGTCCGCGATACCGGAAGGGAAGAAAGATTTTCGTCCCGATCCCAATGCGCGCACGGCATGGGAACTGGCCTGGCATCTCGCTAATACCGACGTGCAGTTTCTCGACGGGATTGCCGACGGAGAATTCAAGATGGAGTCTCCCGACGACGAGCACAAGCCCCGGACGGTTACCGAGCTCGTCACGTGGTACGACGAGAACATGACGCGTGCCACTGACCGCGTGCGCAAGCTCAGCCCCGAGCAACTCATGAAACCCATCGAGTTCTTTGGCGTCTTCAATCTTCCGGCGGCCTTTTACATGGGCTTCCTGAACAATCACAGCATTCACCATCGCGGACAGCTGGCCACCTACTTGCGGCCGATGGGATCGAAGTGCCCATCGATTTACGGCGGCAGCTATGACGAACCGTGGCAGGGTGGCGAAGCTTCCAACGCTGCATAAGACTCATCCATTGAAGAGGCGGGCGTCCCCGCCCGCCTGTCCTCGCGCATCTCATGCACCAGCGCGCTCGCGCCCGCCCAGCTTTGTCCGCTTTCTTTTCTAGCGTCCGCACCATAGCAGGGGAAGATCGTATTTTCTAAATTCTCGATCCGCCGTCAAAAGCGTCATATTCTCGACGATTGCTTGTGCGATAAGCAACCGGTCGAACGGATCACGATGGTGTGGCGGAAGTCCATGTACCGCCAAGGCGTGCATATGAGAGATGGGCAGCGGTCGCAGTCCCTGCATCATGATGCGGCTTGGAACGTAAGTCCCCGGCGGTTCGGGAAGTCGTAGTTTTCCACTTGCCACCTTGATCGCGACTTCCCACGAGGTAACGGCGGACAGGAATAGCTCTTCGGTGCGATCAGCAAAAATCTCTCTCGCAGACGACGACATCCTCGCAGGCTCCCCAACACTCCAGAGCCAGACGCCAGTGTCGAGCAAGTAGCTCATTTCGTTTTCTTCTTCGCTTTGCGTCGGGGTGGAGACGGGCTGGTAATCGGCGCGTCGTAGAACAAAGCCTCCAGTTCCGGCATGGGAGCATTAAAATCGTTCGCCATCCAGATGCGACCGCGATCAATTCCCAGGGGCCGCTTCCCGTCCTTAGGGCCGACCGCGACCAGCCTGGCCACCGGGACTCCCGCCCGCGAGATCACGACTTCTTCTCCCTCCGCCACTTTCTGCAACAGGCGGGAGAGGTGAGTCTTGGCCTCATGAATGTTGATTTCCATCTATCGAGATTAGCTAAGTCTATGAACTAAGTCAATTTCCTTAGCACCATCATCGCGGCTCCGCCTTCGTGCTACGCCCTCTTCTCGGACTGCCACGCGAAAGGTAGTAGGAGCTAACAGCTAATAGCCAACAGCTAGCCGCTGCCTTTCCATTACTTAGGTCATCTTGGGGAAGGTGACGTTTCGCGCCATCATAGTCAGTGACTATGGGAGTCGTGTCGAATGAATATTGATGACTTGCTTCGGATTGCGATGGAGCGGCGCGCGTCCGACTTGCACTTGAAGGTCGGAAACTACCCTCACTTGCGCATCGACGGCGAACTGCATCCGTTGACCGACCAGCCCCGCATTACTGCCGAGGACATGCTGACCATGGCGTTCAGCATGATGTCGGCGCGCCAGAAGCAGAAGTTCAAAGAGACCACCGAAATCGACATGGCCTACGGCGTGGCCGGACTCGGCCGCTTCCGTGTAAACGTCTTTCAGCAGCGCGGCAACGTGGGACTGGTGCTCCGAGTCATTCCCACCAAGATCCGCGCGCTCGATGAACTGTACTTGCCAAAAGTCGTTGAGCAGGTTTGCGACATGCCGCGCGGCCTCGTCCTGGTTACGGGCGTCACCGGCTCTGGCAAGTCCACCACGCTCGCTGCCATGGTCGATCGCGTCAACGCCACCCGCGCCGAGCACATCATCACCATCGAAGACCCGATCGAATTCCTGCACCGCGACAAGAAAGGCTACGTCAACCAGCGCGAGATCGAAGTGGACACGCCGTCGTTCTCTGCCGCTTTGCGCGCCTCTCTCCGTCAGGATCCGGACGTGATCCTGGTCGGCGAAATGCGCGACCTCGAAACCATCGGCACCGCTATTCACGCGGCCGAAACCGGCCACATGGTGTTCTCCACGTTGCACACCCTGGACGCGGTCGAAACCATCAACCGCATCATCGCTGTCTTCCCGCCGCCGGAGCAGAAGCAAGTCCGCCTGCAGCTCGCGGCGATTCTGCGCGCCATCATCAGCCAGCGCCTGGTGCGCCGAGCCGACACCGAAGGCCGCGTGCCCGCCGTCGAGGTCATGATCAACACCGCGTTCATCCGGGAATGTATTCTCGTGCCCGAAAAAACGCGCTCCATCCGCGACGCGATCGCCGCTGGTACGTCGCAGTACGGCATGCAGACCTTCGACCAGTCGCTCTGGGACCTGTTCCAGGCGGGCCTGGTCGGTTACGAAACCGCGCTCGAGAACGCCTCGAATGCTGACGATTTCAAGCTGCGCATGCAGGGCATCGCCTCCACCGCAGACATTTCCCGCCAGGCCATGCAGTCGGCCGGATTCGGCGGCCGCTAGACAGAAGTTTCCCCCAAGTGCAATTCCTCCTGAACTCCGGGCGCGCGCCAAGCGCGCCCGCTTTTTGCGTAGGCCCAGACGCCCTCGTCTGGGCAGCCGAGCGAATGTCGGCATTTCTGTCCCATGACCCACAAAGCAAGTACCCCGCAACCCTGTGTACCTCGCGCTTCTTCGAGTTCCCTCGGGTCCTGCAATTTTCTATGCGCCCCTTGTGAACCCTTCGCGACCTTCGCGATCTCTTAGCGCACTTCGCGGTTAAAAGCTTTTTCTGCGCGTCCTCTGCGGCCGTTCTCTGCGCCCTCTGCGGTCTAGGATTTTCGAACTTTCCCTTAACCAATCAACCACTTCTTTCCATCGCCTCCACCTTGCGTTAAGGTGATGGCGATGCCCTTCGCACGCCCCAAGAAGGTTTATACCGAAGCCGAGCTATACGAGTACGCCGTCGGCGCCCTGGGACGCCGCATGCGCACGGTCGCGGAACTGAAGCGCCTGTTGCGGCGAAAAGTCGAAGCCGACACCGAATTCGGGCAGACGCTGGTCGAGTTGATCGTCCGAAAACTGAAAGACCAGGGCTATCTCAACGACGCCAAATATGCAGCGGCGTTTTCTTCGCTGCGACGCGACAACGAGAAATTCGGCCGCATGCGCGTGGTCACGGACCTGAAAATCAAAGGCGTGCACGGCGACGTGATCGACACAGCGGTTTCGGCAGCATTCGATGAGGTCAGCGACGAGAAGCAGGCCCGCGCCTTCCTCCAGCGCAAGCGACTTGCGAAGCCGAAGGATCGGAAACAGGCAGCACGGATCTTTCGCCAACTGACGCGCGCGGGCTTCCGGTCGAAGACAATCTTCGCAATCCTGAAAAAATGGGATGTGGACGACGAGATGCTGACTGCACTGGAAGGGGAAAATCAGGAATAACCACAGTGGGCACAAAGGTTCACAAAGGAAATACTTCCCGCCCCATGCAGGTATAAAAAGACTGGTCTGCCAATCACCGAAAACCACAATCAAAATCGCATGCTTTGTTTTTCTTTCGTGCTCCTTTGTGTCCTCTGCGGTTAAGATTTTTCTGGTCCATTGTGGTTTAGAATTGAAGTTTCGCAACTGAATCGGGTTCCATCCGTAGGGGCTTTCGAAAATACTCATGCCGACCGGCTCCCAGATCCGCCGCATGTTCCTGGACTTTTTCATCGAGAAAGGCCATCGCGAGGTCCATTCTTCGTCGCTTGTCCCGCAAAACGATCCCACGCTGCTATTCACCAATGCGGGCATGAACCAGTTCAAGGACGTCTTCCTCGGCCTCGAAAAACGCGACTACACGCGCGCCACCACTTCGCAGAAGTGCGTTCGCGCCGGCGGCAAGCACAATGACCTCGAAAACGTGGGTTTCACTAACCGCCATCACACGTTTTTCGAGATGCTGGGAAACTTCTCCTTCGGCGACTACTTCAAAAAAGATGCCATCGCCTACGCGTGGGAATTGATCACTTCGCCGAAATGGTTCGGGATCCCGAAAGATAAGCTCTATGCCACCATCTTCAAGGGCGAGAACGGCGTGGAGCGGGATGCCGAAGCCTATGACCTGTGGGTAGCGCAGGGTGTGCCGAAGGATCGCATTTACGAGTTCGGCGCCAAGGACAATTTCTGGCAAATGGGCGACACCGGCCCCTGCGGCCCGTGCAGCGAGATTCACTACGACATGGGCGCCATCGCGAGCGATCTGGGCCACACCAATTGCGAGTTCGGCTGTGACTGCGGCCGTTACGTCGAAATCTGGAATCTGGTGTTCATGCAGTTCGACCGCGATGTCAGCGGAAAACTGACGCCCTTGCCCAAGCCGTCGATCGATACAGGGGCAGGACTAGAACGCGTGACGTCGGTACTGCAGGGTGTGATTTCAAATTACGAGACGGATTTGTTTACGCCGCTGATTCAGAGGGCGGCGGAGTTGACGGATGCAAAAGCCGAGCTACGCTCGGCCGGGCAGACGAGGGCGTCTGCCCCTACGCGAGCAATTACGAACTCGAACACAGGGCACGAGGCCACCACGAAAGACGTAGGGACAGGCGCCACGCCTGTCCAGGCCGAGCGAAGCTCGGCTCCCGAAGGGGGCACCCACGGTGCAGCCTCGTTAAGAGTGATTGCTGATCACTCCCGTGCAGCCACGTTCCTCATCTCCGACGGAGTTATTCCCTCGAATGAAGGACGCGGGTACGTGCTGCGTAAAATCATCCGCCGCGCGATCACGCACGGGCGTTTGCTCGGACAAAACGAGCCCTTCCTGCATCAGATGGTGTTCGCGGTTCGCGACCTCATGCAGGACGCATATCCGGAACTGAACGAGACTGCAGGGCGCGTTTCCAAAGCCGTGCTGGCGGAAGAAATAAGATTCGCTCACACGATGGATGTTGGGCTCAAGAAGCTTGAGGACCTTGTACACAAAGCGAAGCGGGGATTTGACAAGACTCCCGACGAAGCACTAGCCAATATCGCGGGCGCCACGGCTGAGGAAGTGGCATATATGAGACGCCGAGCGCATCAACTGGAGGGCGCGGAGGCTTTCAAGCTGTACGACACCTTCGGTATGCCGCTCGATTTCATCCAGGACGCCGCGCGCGATCAGGGAATTGAATTCGACAAAGCGGGCTTTGATGCCGCGATGGAGGAACAGCGCCAACGAGCCAAAGCTTCCTGGAAAGGCGCGGCCAAGCAAACCGCCAACCCTCTCTACCAAAGTCTTGCGATTGGTGCCCGTGCGGTGCATACGCCCCCTCCAAAAGATGGTATTCCCCGAGCCGCCACGGAACTTCTGAATTCAGCTTTCGTTGGTTACAAACAAACCAGAGCGGATGGATGTCTTGTCGTAGCGGTCTTTCGCGGCTCCGAACACAAGGGCGAACTCCAGCCCGGAGACGAGGGAGAGGTCATCCTCGACCACACCCCGTTCTATGCCGAAGCCGGCGGCCAGGTCGGCGATCGCGGCTGGCTCTACTCTGACGATCACAACACCGTCGTCGCCGAGGTGACCGGCACGTATTACCCTGTGCAAGGTGTGCGCGCGCACAAACTCGTCGCGAAACAGCAGATAAACATCGGCGACAAAGTCGATGCCGTCGTCGACACCGGTGTGCGCGAAGCCACCATGCGCAATCACACGGCCACGCACCTGCTGCACGCTGGACTGCGCGAGATTCTTGGCAAGCATGTGAAGCAGGCGGGCTCGCTAGTCGCCCCCAACCATCTCCGCTTCGACTTTTCGCATTTCACTTCGGTCGCCGACGAGGAACTGCAGGACATCGAAGACCTTCTCAATAAAGAAGTGCTGCGCAACATCAAGGTCGAGACCATCGAGAACGTGCCCATCGACGTGGCCGTCAACGAGTATCACGCCATGGCGCTGTTTGGCGAAAAGTATGGCGACAAGGTGCGCGTCATTCGCATTGGCGATTTCTCCACCGAACTCTGCGGCGGCACGCACACCGCCGCCACCGGAGAGATCGGCCTGATAAAGATTCTGAAAGAAGGAAGCGTCTCATCCGGCGTGCGCCGCGTCGAAGCCATCACCGGCGAAGGTTCTCTCCACCACTTCCGGAAAGATCATCAACTCGAAAACGCGGTCGCGGCCTTCGCCGGACAAGGAGATGCTGCAGCTCTGAAGTCGGAACTCGACAAGAAGGAAGCCGAGATCAAGCGCCTCGCCAGAGAGAACGATCAACTACGCATGAAGACTGCTTCGTCATCGGTCGCCTCGACGAGCGACAAGATCAAGGAAGTAAAGGGCGTGAAGGTACTCGCGCACCGCGTTGACAATCTCGACCGGTCGCAGATGCGAACCCTCGTCGACCAGTTGCGCGACAAAGTTGGATCGGGCGTGGTGGTGTTGGGCTCCGCGAACGACGGGAAGGTCGCACTCATCGCTGGTGTGACCAAGGATCTGACCGCGCGCATCCAGGCTGGGAAAGTGATCGGCCAAGTCGCGCAGAAGGTGGGCGGCAAGGGCGGAGGGCGTCCCGATATGGCTGAGGCGGGCGGTGACAAGCCAGAGGCGCTGGATACGGCGTTGGGAGAGGCGTACGAGATTGTGGGGGCGATGCTTTGAAAGCAGGGTTCAGGTCTCAGGTCTCAGGTTTCAGGTCTCAGGTGTGACGTCTTAGATCTCAGGTCTTTTGTTCAGATCTCACGTTCAGATCTTACGTTTTCAGGTCTCAACGTCTCGAGTCCTGACCCTGACGCCCAAGACCTGACACCTGGTTTTCGGGTTTTCTATGGAAGAACGCATCTCCTACGTCACTCATCACGGCAAGACCATCATGGTGATCGACTTCAGTCATTGCGAGCCGAAGGAGATTCTCTTGATGCTGGAGGAAATCCAGCGGACCGTGGCCCGTCATGCACCCGGTTCCCTGCTCATATTGAGCGATCTGACGAGTGCCCACTTTGACCGGGCAGTCACCACGCGCATCAAGGAAGTAGCTGTGCGCGATCGGCCTTATGTGAAGAGGTCGGCGTGGGTCGGCGTAGACTCGATACCGAAGGTCTACTACGAGAACATCAAGAGCTTTTCACAGCGGGATTTTCCTAGTTTCAAAACGCGCGAAGAGGCCATGGACTGGTTGGTGAAGGAGTAGCAGGTTGAGGCGTCAGGTCTCAAGTGTCAGGTCCGTGTTCTCGGGTTTCAATTGCGCGCTGACCTCGGCCACCCGCCGGCGGAACCGTAGGAAAAGCAAAGCTATTACCGCGCTCACCACAAGCAATTCGATCACACTACCTTCCGGACCAACGGTGCCGCCGGTCATCCACTTGCTGCCGCTCAGCGTGGTGTTCAGCAGGTGACCATTGGCCGGCATTCCGCTGTCGGCCACGCCGAAGAAGTAAGTCTCCGCCCAGTCCCAGGCAGCGTGCATGCCAATGGCAAACCACAGATTGCCTGTGAGCCACAGTGAAACGCAAAACAGCAGCGCAGCCAGGGCGGTTGCAAAGCCTCCCACCCAGGTTTCTCCCGGGTTTCCCATGTGGCCCAGCCAGAACAGTCCCGAAAGGATCAAGGCTGCCGGCCAGAAGCCAATCCCTGTTGACAAGGTGAACTGGGGATAGCCGCGGAAAAGGAACTCCTCGAAAAAGCCCACCATCACAAAAGCCGCCAGCCACAGGAGCGCGTAACGAACGGCAGCGGATCCGGCGAGGTCGAATCCATTCACGGTGACGTTGCCCGTGAGGTAGAGCGTGAACATGGTGGCGCACTCGGCGAAGAAACCCCAGACCAGCCCTTCAAAGAATCGAATGCCAAAGGCACCACGGCGCGGCAAGCCGTAATCGCCGAGCGAACGCTTTTCGAACGAGCCCATGATCAGGGTGGCCAGCAGTACGCACAGGAACGCCAGGCTTTCTTGTATCAACACGGTTTTTGCCGTGAAATCGCTGATGGCAGAGTGTGGCCTCGCCGGGTGAAAAAGGTGCAGGATCGCTCGGAGGCCGAAACGCAGTCCGAACACGATGGCGACAAAGATGAGCAGGCGCCACGAGGCACGCAGACCGTTCGGACCCCAGAAAACCCACCTCAGCCGATCGATCCGTGGGGGAAGCGGCACGTCCGGACTCGATGAAGCGGATGGCTGCTCAGGGGTGTAAGTTTCTCCGGGCTGCATAGACATAACTTACGTAGACGAGGACCACGAAGTTCCGTGAGCCGCTCACAAGCTTTGTCAATGCTGTTCGACGGAGTCAACTTCTCCACTTCAGCATGACCGGACCTGCTATCGGATGTTGAAACTCGGCTCCGGTACGCCGGGAATCGAGATAGGCCTGCTTGAGCTGGAAATACCACTTGGCGGGACGATCGGCGTCGTCGATCAGCATGAGATGGGGATTGTGTTTCAGACCTTCAGATTGTTGTTCCATGGTCTTGCGATCCTGCTCGACGAACTTGGCAAAAACGAACTTCAGCAGCTCGGCGCCGAACGGCATCCACCGGAAGATGTTCCAGGCGGCCACTACATCGATGCGGCAATGATCGCGGGTGATGGGGGTAACCGTAGTCAGGCTCGAGAACCAGTACTTCCCTGCCTGGATAGTCTCCCAACGCATGTTTGGGAGCGTGAAGTCGATGGTGGTCGTGATGGAATCGGCGTCGGCGTAGAGCTTGAGCAGCTTGTAGGGCGCACTGTTCGAGCTGGGCGTATGCGCACTCATGCGGAAGCCTTGCGGGATCGGCTCAAAGGACTTCTGTTTCTCGTGAATAGAATCGCGGCTGCGCCACCACCAGGCTTGGTGGACAAAAGGACCGTGCGCCGGGTCCATGAGGCCGATGATGCCGTGGTCGACAGTGCACGGCAGGTCGGAGGTCAGGTAGGCCACTTTGTATTTTTCACTGAATGTGGGCACGCGGGGCGCGGGAAACGGCGGATCGTCACGGCGGGTGAATCCGGCTCCTGCAGGGAGGGCCTCGGGCATGAACACCCAGATGAAGTCGTCGTGCTCTTCACAGGCGTAGCTGCCTGCGTAAATGCGGTCGACCTTCAATTTCTGATCGGCCGTCAGAGATGGGATGAGCTGGCATTGGCCGCTATGGGGCTCGAACCGCCAGCCGTGGTAACTGCATTCAAGCTGAGAGCCGTCGAAGCGACCGCAGGAGAGCGGCATGCCACGATGCGGGCAGGCGTCCTGCAGGGCGAACGCACGTCCTTGCAGGTCCCGGCCGAGGAAAAGCGGCGTTTCGAGCAGCATCGCCTTAACCAGTCGGTTGCGCACGATGCGATCGCTGGGGAGGGCGCGGTACCAGAAGCCCCGAAGCATCAGCGAATCTGGGGTTTGGCGTTGGGGGGATTCGTCGAACATGGCGACGAAGCGAGGGTACTACAGTCAGGCGCGATTTTTGGGAACACGTCTTTGAGTTTGCAGGGCTTATATGAACGCCACGAGCAGAAATACATCGCGTGTCAGCGGCGTTCCTGAGGTTCGTGGGATCGTCCGACTCCGTTCGGCTGGCGCCTCCCTTCGCTCACTATGACAGTTCTAAAGCCTTGATAAGGTGACACTTCTGAATCGAGGACGCCATCACGGTTCTGGGTGGGGCAAAAAGCCCTCCGACCGGACGGCATTGGCCTATTTTCAGTAACTTACAGCGATTACTTCGGTGGTTCTATGGCCTTCGGATAGTTTGCTGGGGCTCGGTGAAACGCCCTATAATCGGAGGCACTCTGGTTGAAGTTCTCCGTCAGGTTCCGGGTAGATCCGTTGAGGACTTCGTGTCTTTGCTACGAGGATAGACCCGGACATGCGAAAGCGCCTGCAAATCGCTCTGATGGCTAGCCCCGTACTCGCGGCCTCCTTTTCCCTAACTGCGCCTTATCTGCATGCTGCCTCGGGTGCGGAGAGTGCGCCTACCAAGCTCGTCGCAACCACCGACGATAGTGGTCGCACCGTCTATACAAATGAGTATGTTGCGGCGTCGGCCAAGGCTGCCCGTGGCAATGAGGAAGGCTCGCCGCGGCAGAGCCGACTAGTCTATTGGAGCGAGAAAGAAAAGCGCTTCAAGCAAGTTCCCTCAGCGACCATGGGAGCGGCGCGCTCGGCGGCGGCGGAGGTCAATCGCTATCTGAACCGGGAATCGAATAGCGAGGGGGCAGGCGCGAATACGAATTTTCTGCGCAGCAACACGCCTGTCAACCCGCAGGACGTGGATGCGGCCATCGAGCAGGCGGCGGCGCGGCACAACGTGGATCCGAACCTGGTGCGGTCCGTGATCAAGGTAGAATCGAATTTCAATCCCAACGCGGTTTCCCGCAAGGGAGCGATGGGGCTGATGCAGTTGATGCCGAGCACGGCGCGGTCCCTGCACGTAACCAACCCGTTTGACCCGCAACAAAACGTAGATGCCGGGGTTCGTCATTTGAAGAAGCTGCTCGAAAGCTACGGAGGCAATATCCGGCTGAGCCTGGCGGCCTATAACGCGGGCGCGGGCGCAGTGGCGCGCAGTTCAGGAATTCCCCGCTACTCCGAGACGCAGAACTACGTGCGCCGGATCACGGAACTCTATTACGGCGGGTCGGGCGCAGACGCGCACGTGGTAGGCAATGTGGTGCACGACCCTGTGCGGGTTCAGCGAGATGCGCGGGGCGTGCTTTATATCAGCAACACGGACTAATACCGGCAACACCATATAGCCGTTTTAGCATCTCTCGGTAGGCCGTTCGAACAGGCAAGCAGCGGGCTGGAAACGTTGAGGACCCTACATCGAAACCAGCGCGGGTTGCGTCTGGGTGCAGCGCTTGTCATGATGCTGCTTCCGGCGCTGCCGGGACACGCTCGTGTCCGGCATGGAGATGCGTGGGCTCGCGAGAATTTCGCCCGGGCCGAGCGCATGCGTGAAGCGCTCAACGGCCGTCCGGCTAAACAGCGTGCCCGCCGAGACTACCAGCGCGTCATTGATTCCTACCGCCGCGTTTACTTCGGTGCTCCAACTTCTTCCAAAGGCGATGCCAGCGTGGTTGCCGTGGCGGAGTTGCAGGTCGAGATGGGCCGGCAATTCGATGACAACCAGATCCTGCAAAGCGCCGTGAAGCAGTATGAGTTCCTGCGCAAGGAATACCCCGGAAGCAAGTACCGCTTCGGCGCACTATTCACCATTGGGGAAATCTACAAGGACGACCTGGACGATCCCGAGGAAGCGCAGGCGACGTTTGAAGAATTTCTGCACCGCTATCCCCGCAATCGTCTGTCGGAAGAAGCTAAGCAGGCCATTGCCGAACTGAACCAGCACGCCGTCGACCTGCAGAGAGAAGCTTCGGCCATGCGCGAGGCGGAGAGATATCAGAAGGCCGCGGACCTGGTTGGGAAGTCGGCAAAACCTGCGGGCAAAGTGGCGAAGACGTCCGATGAGAACGATGATCGGAGCAGCGATGGGGACCGCACATCTGGCGCTGATGTCAGCATCAACAAGACGGAAGGTCTTGCCCGTGTGACCAGCATTCGACATTGGTCGACGCCGGACTATACGCGTGTGGCCATCGACCTGGAGCAGGACGTCAAGTTCGCTTCGCAGCGCATCGATCATCCCGATCGGATCTTCTTCGATCTTTACGACACGAAATTGGCGTCGACGCTGGTGGGCAAGAGCTTCGATGTCGATGACGGCTTTCTGAAGAAAATCCGGGTTGCGCAATTCAAGCCCGGCAAGACTCGGGTCGTGCTCGAAGTGGATGATCTCTCCGACTATGACGCGTTTTTGCTGCCGAACCCTTCGCGGCTGATCATCGATATTCATGGCAAGCAGACTGCGGGCGCTGGAAAGAGCCGCGCTGCACTCCGGGATAGCACCAGGAATTCCAAGGAGTTGCTGGCCACTGCAGACACGACAGCGGCGACGAAAGCTGACGCCGAAACCGCTGACAGTGCTTCTACGTCCGACTCATTCGAACCTGCAAAGACAGCGAGGGTGGAGAACACGAAGCCCACGGTGGAGACCGTGAACGTTGGCAAGCATCCGGTGAAGAGAATTATTGAGGCGCCGGACGACGACGAGAGTGCTAAGAAGATGTCTCAAAGTGGAGAGGCGGGCGTCCGCCTGGACGGGCGAGACGCCCGTCCCTCCACTCGCGGTGTGGCTCGCAAAGTCGAAGATCTGAGGCCTGACGTTTCCCCGGTCAAGTCGACGGTTCCGGACAATTTAACCGACGCGCCACTTGCCGATGAACCCGCGGCCGAGAAGAAGACGCTGCACGGCAAGAGCAAGCGCAAGAGCGCTGCCACGGCGGCAGACATCGATGTGCGAGAAGCACGCCCCACGGCAGCCGGCGACCGGTCCCTCATTCGTGCGCTGGGCTTGAAGATCGGAAAGATCGTTATTGATCCAGGTCATGGGGGGCACGATACGGGAACGATCGGACCGGATGGGCTGCTCGAAAAGGATCTGGTCGTCGATGTGGGCAGGCGTTTGGGCAAGCTGCTCGAAACGCGCCTGGGCGCGGAAGTGATTTATACGCGCAAGGATGACACGTTCATACCGCTCGAGACGCGCACGGCGATCGCGAACCAGGAGCAGGCAGATCTGTTCGTTTCCATTCATGCGAACTCCAGCCGCGATCCCAATGCACGTGGGGTGGAAACCTACTATTTGAATTTCACTTCGTCCCCCGATGCGCTGGAAGTGGCAGCGCGGGAGAATGCGGTGTCGGAGAAGTCGATCCATGAACTCGGAGACCTGGTAAAGAAGATCGCGTTGAAGGAGAAGATCGAGGAATCGCACGAGTTCGCCAGCAACGTGCAGGAAGCGCTGCACAGCGGCTTGGCTACCAAGAATTCCGGGATCCGCGATCGCGGGGTGAAGAAAGCGCCGTTCATCGTCTTGATTGGCGCCAATATGCCTTCGATTCTGGCGGAGATTTCCTTCGTCAGCAATCCTAGCGACGAGCGCAAGCTGCAGACTCCGGAATACCGGCAACGAATCGCGGAATCGCTGTATCGCGGAATCTCCAAGTACGTGAGCGGGCTAAGCGGAGTGAAGCTCGCGAGCAAGGTTTCAAAGGAAGAAGGGCAGTAGGTAGGAGCTACGAGCTTCGAGAGTCTAGCGTTTCCAGCATACCTCCTTAAAATTCATTCACCACAGAGACACAGAGGCACAGAGAAAGAACTAAGTCGCTGAAAAAGCAGAACTCCCGTGGAGCGGGGGCGTCGCCCGCCTGTTTTGCTTGTAACGTGCAGACGGGCGGAGACGCCCATCTCTGCAGGGCTTGGGTTCTGGAAACTTTCTTCTGTCCCCTGTAGTCTAATAGCCATAGCGATGTTTCCCGGTTTCCTATCTCGCATGAAGTGTATTCGAGTCATTTCTCCAGTATTAATCGTTCTGGTTGCAGTCTCTGCATTCGCGGGCGTGGCTCCGGCCGCGTCGAAGCCGGAGGCGCGGGCCGCAATCCTGCCCAACCGGTTTGGTGGATGGCAATTGCAGGGAACGGTGCAGACCAGCACAGATCCGGCAGTAGCTGATGCGGCCAATCCTGCGATCGTTAAAGAGTATGGGTTCACGGACTTTTCTTCCGGAACGTATACCCGTGACGACGGGCGCAAGCTCACCGTGCGGGCTGCGCGCTTCAGCGACGCAAGCGGCGCGTACGGGGCGTTTAGCTACTACAAGCAGCCCGAGATGTTAAACGAAAAGATCGGGGATCAGGCGTCATCGCTCAACAACCGGGTGCTGTTCTATCGCGGCAACGTGCTGGTCGAGGCGGTGTTCGACAAGCTCTCGGTTATGTCTGCGGCGGAACTCCGGGAACTGGCCAGTGACATTCCTCTTCCGCAGGGTGGCGCACGTAACCTACCTTCGCTTCCAACTTACCTGCCCAAGCAGGACTATGTGAAGAACACCGCCAAGTACATCATGGGGCCGATGACGCTCGACAAGATCGGCTCGCCTTTATCGGCACAGTTGATCGATTTCAACGCGGGCGCGGAGGTGGTTGAGGGTACCTATCGAGGCTCGAGCGGTGAAGGAACGTTGGTGTTGATCTCGTATCCAACGCCGCAAATTGCAGCGGAACACCTCAAGCGCATCGAAGCGGCGCATCCGGCGAATGGATCGCAAGGCGGCGGTTCGGGGGTCGTAGAAGTCGGCTCATTTGCTCAGAAGCGGTCGGGGCCCATCGTCGCTGTGGCTGCCGGACCGATCACGGACAGCGAAGCGAATTCGTTGCTGGCTTCCGTGCACTACGACGCGGATGTCACGTGGAATGAGAACACGTTCTTTGACAAGAAAAATAACATTGCGAATCTCTTGTGGAACGTCGTTATCCTTTGTGGCGTGTTGATGGGCATCACGATCGCCGCGGGCCTTGCATTCGGGGGCGTGCGGGTCGCACTGCAGCGCCTGTTGCCGAAACGAAATCAAAGTGCCGAAGATGATTTCATCGCCTTACACATTGATGAGAGAGCGCGCGCGACCCGAGGCGGCGTCCACGTTTCGACCGGGTCGGCGGAGCCTCACGGTGGGCAGGTGGCGAGGTAAGTACTTCAATTAAGGTGATTTACTGAACCTACAGGGTCTCGTGGTCTCATTTTGATACGCTTTCCACGGTTGTTGGCTTCTTTTGTAAATCATTGAAAAAAAAGACATTTATTATCTAAAATTTCCTTGACACCCCCCTTTTTCGGCCCATAAGATTTCGCCAGAAAGTTTTGGCGGACTTTGCCTTCCGTTAGAACTATTCTCCCTTGAAAGAAGAGGCCGCCCTTTTGCCGGGGTGGCCTTTTCGTTTTGCTGGCAGCTTTCAGCTCTCAGCTCTCAGCTCTCAAATCCCGGCTTTCAACTAAAGCCTAGGTCGTTGATTCTGGCTGGCCGACTTTGACCTTCCTCGGCCCGGATTCTCGACCTATTTCGAATACGAGGTTCAACGGAGCGACGAGCGTCTCGCCCGCCGGCTCCTTGTCGTGTATTGAAGAGAGCCAGGCGATGTGATGGGTGAACTTTCGCCCAGTGTGTGGGCGCACTAAAATTGAAATTGAGGTCACCTGCCATTTGACAGGCCGGGAGGTGGCACGATGAAGTATCTGGTCTTCCTATTCTGGATTCCCGCCTTGATCGTTCTGTATCTAAGCATTCATCAGGAGATTCAGGCCGAGAGAGACCGCTCGGCTGCGCACGAAAAGCCGCGAGTGACGGCGCATTCGGCACATCCACGTTAGTGGCGGATGCGAAGACCATCGCACGGGACGCCCGAGTCTCCGCTTTTAACTTCCTAGCGCTCAGGCTTGGGAGTGCGATGCGGGCAACTGGAGGCGTTAATACATTCTTCGGGAAGCATGAGGCGTTCTACCGGCCGACCGTTCACGATGTGCGATTCGATAATCTCCTCGACATCCGCGGCGGTAACGCGGCCATACCAGACACCGTCCGGATAAACCACGACGGTGGGCCCGTGTTCGCACTGATCGAGACAGCCCGACATATTCGCGCGCACTCTTTTCTTGAACCCACGTAGAGCGAGTTTCTGCTTAAAGAGGAATTGTAGTTGTGCCTGGCCCGTGGGATCGCAGCAACCGCGCGGATGTCCAGGGTCGCGCTGATTGCAGCAGATGAAAAGATGCTTCTCGAACTTGGGCATATCCTCAATTTACAGGATTTTGGATAGAGGGGCGGAAGACTCCGGGCTCTGGGGGAGACTCCGTGCTCTGGGGGCGCGGCTCGTCGAATAATCCTGCTTGTGAGGTATGGGATCTCGGCTAATTAGTCTTTCAGCGGGACCATGGGCTGGTCGTTCTGGCAAAAGGTGGCAACACGCTTCAAACCGCCTTGGGCCTCGGTGACATACATGACTGGCCCGTAGCAGTACACGGCGTGGCCGTTCGCGGCGAAGTACCAGCGGCCGCCCTTCCGGGTGTGCTTGGTGGCGGTTTCGGTAATCGGGCGCGCCGGAGGCGCGAGCCTGGGGACGGGTAACGAAAACAACAGAGCTAGGGCCAGTACTTTCATATCGTTCTCACAGAACCGGAAGACGGAGCCGAGCGAAAACTTAAATCGACATCAAAGTTCTACGAGCATCTGCAATATCCGAGGCCGGCACGGGCGGTTTTTCGGGCAGGGGTCTCTGCGCCTTGTGATTCTTCGCCGTACTGGTTTTCTCAGATGGGACTGCCTGGGTGGACGGAGCTTGAACTGGGGCACTGGCATGCGCGTTCGCGGAAGGCTTGGGGGCTTGAGCCTGCTGGATCGCTTTGCCCTTCATGGCGGCCAGCGCGGTGCTGTCACCGACCAGCTGCTGAATGAGCGTGCGCTGCGATTGAATGGTGCTGCCTTGTTCCACGATCAGAAGGGTCATCAGACCGTAGGAAATCAGGAATAGGGCCGTGAGGATCGGCAGCATACCATGCTTTGATTTAGGTTGAACTTCCGAAGTACCGAACAGTGTCGTCACTTGCGCCCCCGGTAAATCGCCCATTTTGCGGGCACCCGAAGAAGTGCAGCTTGTGCACCAATAAATGCGGGTTGTGCAAATAATTGATTTTTCGGAGGTTAACTCTAATTTGGGAGAGTGCCACAAAGTGGCAAACTGCAAGTCGCTGCACATATTGGTAACTAGGTGTGGATTACTGCGGTGACTGCGTTTGCCGGGAGCCGCGCCCGGCAAGGGTTCTGAACGTGCTTACGGTTCTCCGAATCAGGCGAGCGGTCGGTTCTGGTGCAACTCTATTTGCCGCCCATCACCAGCTTGGCGATGGTCGCCAACTGCATATTGGAGGTGCCTTCGTAGATCTTGCCGATCTTGGAATCGCGCCAGTATTTTTCTACCGGATAGTCCTTGGTGAAGCCGTAGCCCCCATAGATTTCGATGGCTAACGAGGTCACGCGTTCGGCGACTTGCGAACAGAACAGCTTCGCCATGGCAGCTTCCTTGACGAAATTCATGCCGGAATCTTTCATGCGGGCCGCGTTGTAGACGAGCAGGCGGGCGGCCTCGATGTCGGTGGCCATCTGGGCGATCTGGAACTGGATGCCCTGGAAATCGGCGAGGGGCTTGCCGAACTGTTTGCGCTCCTGGGCGTACTTGGCGGCATACTCCCAGGCGCCGCGGGCGACGCCGAGCATCTGGGCGCCAATGCCGATGCGGCCTTCGTTCAAAGTTTCAATCGCGATCTTGTATCCTTTGCCGACCTCGCCGAGAACGTTAGCCTTGGGAACTTTGCAGTCTTCGAGGATCAACTCGCAAGTCGAAGATGCCCGGATGCCGAGCTTGTCCTCTTTCTTGCCCACGCTGAACCCCGGGAAATCTTTCTCGATGATGAAGGCGGTGATGCCTTTGTATCCGGCGGAGGGATCGACGGTGGCGAAGAGGATGAAGAGGCCGGCTTCCTTGCCGTTGGTGATCCATAGCTTGCGGCCGTTGAGAACATAGTCGCTGCCTTTGAGTTCGGCCTTGGTTTGCAGCGCGAAGGCATCGGAGCCGGAACCGGCTTCGCTCAGGGCGTAGGCACCCACGGTGTCGGCGACCATGCGCGGGAGATAACGCTTGCGTTGCTCCTCGGTGGTCCAGCGAAGGAGTGCGTTGTTGACGAGCGTGTTCTGCACATCGACGACTACCCCGGCGGAGGCGTCCGCGCGTGAGAGTTCCTCGACGGCGAGGATGGCTTCGAAGAATCTGCCGCCTCCACCACCGTATTGTTCGGGAACCTCGATGCCCATGAGGCCGAGCTGAAAGAACTGGTGAATGAGTTCCTTCTCGAAAACGCCCTTCTCGTCCATTTCCTTGGCGAGGGGACGAACACGCTCCTCGGCGAACTGCCGGACGTTGTCACGAAACAGGATTTCGTCTTCGGTAAGCGAGGTCAGCGGGGCAGGGTTAGCGACGGGAGCAACAGTTTCCGGCATACGAATACCTTCAAGTCGAGAATGGCAAATTTACAATTTTAGCACTGGCGGGAGTACTAGCTTTTTGGGGGTTCCGTGCGTTGGAGCGACCGCGCCCAAAGGCGCAGTTGAAGAGAAAGCCAGAAGGCGTGCCCTGATGCGAGCGATTACCTAGCCAATTACTCAAAAAGGAATGGTTCAAGAGCGAAGAAGAGACGTTCGAATCAATCTGCAAACGAAAGAACCCTCACTGAGGTAGGCCTAATTGCTTCAGTAGGGTGGAATAGCGCGGATCGCTGTGCCACTGTTCCAATGGGTGAACGATTTTGATGTTCTCCAGCGCTCCAGACTTTTCAGCTCGAGCCTTGTCCAGCCAGGCAAAGCTTTGTTCCTTATCGCCGAGGAAGGCATATTCATAGGCAATTTCAGCTGGATCCACATAGCGGTGCTTTGCCAGTTGCTTCCGTAATTCGATTTCTCGCTCCACGGACGCTTTAAGACCCGACTTGGCATAAACCTTAGCTACCTCTTCGGCGATTGCCAGATCATCCTGGTCGTTCGCAAGGGTCGCAGATTTCCTCCATTGTTCCAGCGAGAGGTCATACTTACCTGTATCCCGGTAGGCAACCCTAAGCATGTTGTGGGCATATGCGAAGTTTACATCCATGTCCAGCGTCTTTTTCAGCTGATCGATGCACTCCTCATACTGGTGTGCATTGCAGAGTATCTGTCCCAGGTTCGAGTTATATTGCAAATTCAAGGGATCGAGTTCGACGGCGCGGCGAATATGGGACAAGGCTTCCTGGTCGCGGCTCTCCCAAGACAGGAATAGTCCATACCAGTGATGGGCGTTCGGGAGATTCGGGTTTAGCTCAAGAGCCCGTCTAAATTCGACTTCCGCACCCGCAAAATCAAACAGGCTCCAATTCGCGGCGGCCAATGCGGCGTGGGCTTCGGCCGACGTATTATCAATTGCCAAAGCTTTCTCCGCTGCCGCCTTCGCTTTCGGAGCAGCCTCGTTCTCAGGGATGGGTTCGTAGTCGGGGGCAGTAACGTAATAGTTGGCCAACCCGGCATATGCAGCGGCATAACCGGGATCCTTTTGTATCGCCTGATTGAAGTAGCCCTTTGATTTTTCCAGTGCCTCAGGAGTGCGTTGTCCCCAGTAGTAGATACCCTTGAGATAGAGCTGATAAGCCTCGGGATTATTGGTGCCGCCTTTCACAATCTGCGTCTTCGTTTCACCGGACAGACGCTCCCGCAATTTGGTAGAGATGGCTCCCGTAATTTCCTGCTGTACCGCCAGCGCGTCAGAAAGCTTACGGTCGTACCGTTCTCCCCAAAGATTCCGGTTGGTGCGGGCATCAATTAATTCAGCGCTGATAGTGAGCTCATCGCCCCGCTGTACGATACGGCCGGTGACGAGCGCCTCGACCTTCAAGTCCTTGGCCACAGTTTGAGGATCGACATCGCGTCCCTTGTATCTGGAGACCGACGACCGGGTCATTACGGCGAGGTTCGGAAGCTCAGAGAGGTTATTGATCAAGGTCTCGGTGATGCCGTCACTCAGGTACTCGGAGTTGGGATCGTTGCTGACGTTCACAAAGGGCATAACAGCGACAGATGAGATCTCCCGGTGATCGCTTCGGTTCCTCCAAAGGAAGGTTGCGCCAACCAGGAGCGCCACTATGACCACAGCGTAAGCTGCCGAAACAACCATCTTTCGCTTCGCGGGTTTGGATGGTTCCAAAGCAACTTCGACGCGCGCCGAACTAGAATCCCGCCGCATGCGCTTCAGGTCGGCCAGCATTTCCGCAGCGCTCTGATAGCGTAAGCCCCGGTCCTTTTCGAGCGCCTTGTTGATGGTTCGATCGAGCTCGGCAGGCAGCTGCGGGTTGACCTTTGTAACCGAGGGCGGCGCTTTATGAAGAAGGGAATCGAAGATGACTGCGGAAGTGGTTCCAGTGAACGCCATGCGTCCGGTCGCCATTTCATAAAGAACCACGCCGAAAGAGAACAAATCCGTGCGCTGGTCAAGTTCTTCGCCTCGGGCTTGCTCAGGCGACATATAGGCTATCGTGCCCACTGCGGTTCCCGGACTGGTCAAGTTTTCATCTATGGTCGCGCCTTCCGGTGGGGCCGATTGTGCTCCGGTGACTTTTGCCAGCCCGAAATCCAGAATCTTGGCCTGCCCGCGCTTAGTGATGAAGATATTTGCGGGCTTGATATCTCGGTGCACAATCTTTTCTGTGTGCGCCGCATCAAGCGCGTCCGCGACCTCAATCGCGAGCGAAATCAGTGTCTCGGTTTCCATCGGGTGGCCGTTGATGCGGTGCTTCAGCGTGATCCCGTCCAGAAATTCCATGGCGATGAAGGCATGCCCGTCCTCTTCGCCAATGTCGTAGATCGTGCAGATGTTGGGGTGGTTTAGGGCCGACGCGGCCTGTGCTTCACGTTGGAAACGGGCGAGCGCTTGCGAGTCACGTGCAACTTCCAGCGGAAGAAACTTGAGCGCGACATAGCGGTGCAAGCGTGTGTCTTCGGCCTTATAGACCACTCCCATGCCGCCGCCACCAAGCTTTTCGACGATGCGGTAGTGCGAAATGGTCTGGCCGATCACTGGCAGCGAATCTTACGTGGGAGAAATGGGCAAGTCAATGAATGCAGAGAGGTTGGCCCGCCATAGGCGGACTGTTGCGCAATATATATCACGCTGACTACGCAATCGCGGAGCCAAGCGTCGACCCGGAATGTTCATCAAGGTATACTGCGCAAATTCCAACCACCGTATTACGCAGAGTTCATCATGGCCACCGCGACAATCCCTGAGGAGAAACTGGCTGGGCCCGAACTGATCGATCCGGCGCAGGAGACGAGCTGCTGCATCGTCGGCGCTGGCCCGGGAGGGATGATGCTGGCGCTTTTGCTGGCGCGGGCCGGGGTCAAAGTCACGCTGCTGGAGGCGCACAAGGATTTTGACCGCGAATTTCGAGGGGATACGCTGCATCCATCCATCCTGGAAATTCTCGATCAGATGGGATTGGCCGAGCGGCTTCATCAACTTCCTCACAACAAGATTTATGGTCCGACGTTCCAGTCGTCTGGGATGAGCTTCTCGCCTATCGACTTTCGGCGCTTAAAAACGAAATTTCCCTACATCATGCTGCTTCCGCAAACCAAGTTTCTGGAATTCCTGGCGGCGGAGGGGAAGAAATATCCGAACTTCCGACTACGCATGGTGGCAAATGTGGGACAACTGATCGAGAGCGAGCATGGAGTGGAAGGCGTGCGCTACCGGAGCACGGCAGGCTGGCACGAAGTGCGTGCTCCGCTAACCATTGGAGCAGATGGCAGATTTTCGAAAGTGCGTCAGCTGGCGGGCTTTGAGCCGGTGAAGACTTCCCCGCCCATGGATATCCTATGGTTTCAGTTACCCCATCTGCCGGGGGATGAGCATTCCGACCGCGTGATGGGCGGCTTTGGCAACGGGCGGTTGCTCGCCGTGTTTGATCGCATTGACTACTGGCAGATCGGGTACGTATTTCCCAAAGGGCAATACCAGCAGGTGCGGGCCGCAGGCCTGGAAGCGTTCCGGAAATCAATCGTCGAAATCGAGCCTGATTTCGCAAAGCACGTGGAAGCGCTGAGGGAGTGGCATCAGTGCTCGCTGCTTTCGGTGGAATCGAGCCGGTGCCTGGTCTGGTACAAGCCTGGACTTCTGGTGATTGGAGATGCGGCGCACGTGATGTCTCCGGTGGGCGGGGTGGGGATCAATTACGCGGTGCAGGATGCCGTGGTAGCGGCGAACGTATTAACAGAGCCATTGCGAAATGGACGCGTGCGGGTGGAGGACCTGGCCGAGGTGCAGGGGCAGCGCGAATGGCCCACGCGGGTGATGCAGGCGATCCAGTCGGCGATGCAGACCCGCATGATTGCGAGCGTGCTGCAGACGCAGGGAACACTGCGGATTCCGTGGATCGTGCGGGTGTTTTTCAGAATTCCTTTCCTGCGTGATCTTCCAGCGCGAATTCTGGCGTTCGGGATAAGACGGGTGCGGATCGAGCAGGCGGGATAGTTCACAGACCAGCCCCTAAAGGGGTCCTTTTACGCGCATTTTACGGCACCGCTAAAGCCGTGCCCTGACACGAGCTTAGACGTCGATCGGGTCTAGTGATGCGTAGCGCCGGCATCTTGCCGGCCAAGCGCATGAAAGATTTTTCGACTTCGTTGAGAGCAGGCTAAAGACGGAGAGCCGCCGGGACGGCGGCGCTACTTTTGGGATGAGTTGCCCTTGCTGGGAACCAGCTTCAGGCCTTCATTTTGCAGGATGCGCTGGATCTGGTTGCGGGCATGGACGGCCCACGGACTGGCTGTGTCCAGCTTGACGTACGCACGCCAGTGCGGCAGGGCTTTGCGAGGCTGCTTCAGTTTTTCGTAGGCGAGCGCAAGGTTGTAGTGGGCGTCGGCGTAGGTGGGAGCCAACTGGAGCGCGGTGTTGTATGTCTGAATAGCTTCCTGCACGCGTCCGGTCTCGTCCAGCACATTGCCCAGATCGAAATAGGCGAGCGCATAGCGGGAGTCCGATTCGATGGCGGCGCGATAATGCTTTTCGGCCAGTGAGTAGTCCTGCCGGTTGTAGTAGAGCGTACCCAAATTGATGTGAGCGGCCGCGTGCGTGGGGTCGCGCTCAATCACCTTCAAGTAGGTGACGATGGCGTCGGAGTGTGTATTTGGATTTTCTTCCAGCGCAATGCCCCGTGAGAACAAGGCGGCCACATCGGGTTCTTCAACTTCGGGCCGCAGGGGCACGACGGGCGTACGGGAGATTACCTTCTGCTCGGGAGAAAAATCTAGAACGAATTGTCCGGCAATGGGCTCGAGCAGCTTGCCATCATGGCGGAAGGCGACCCGGTGTCCGGTAGAGAAGGCGGTCGCTTCAAGCAACGGGTTCTCCATGCCGGCGACTTGCTTCTGCATGGCCTGCAGAGACTGGCGGATGACGGCCGGCCGTACTTTCTTCGCGCACAGGTCGCGCACTTTTTTGATTTGCAACAGGTCAAAAAAAGAGTAATTCTCAGCGGCGGCCACCAGTCCAGCTTTTTCCCAACTAGCCAACTGACGCGCCGTGAGCCGCAGAATGCGAAGCAGGTCCGCTCGACTGTATCGGTACACGGTTGTATGCAGGTGTTGCTATTCACATTATCCGGAAGCTCACTTCTAGTTGGCAAGTGGAAAGAAGGCTTCCCGCAGAGTTGCTTGCAGGCTGCTTGCAGCAGGAGTGGTGCAGGAGCGGTGGAAAAACTGTCAGAATGCGGTTGGGGAGAGTAACGGGTCGAGCAGCAAAGATCGCTCGCCATAGAAATTTCCGATTGCGCGAAGCAGGTTTTTGGTACGAAGGCAGAGTCCTGAATCGGCTTTGGCGGTCGATTGGACAAAATCCGAGAGCGCATATAATGCACGTGCCACGCGGGTGCAGGTTTATGCGTGCTGACAGATGTTGTCGAGCCGCCCCGTGCAGATTCAACATCCCCGGAGTCTCCGTTGATTCTTCCGCGCATCACGGTTGTGGGAAGCTATGCGACTGGCCTGACGTTGAAAGTCAAACGCCTGCCGAGCCGGGGGGAGACAGTGCTGGCGTCCGGCTACCGGGTCGACTATGGGGGAAAGGGTTCGAACCAGGCGGTGGGTTGCGCCCGGCTTGGAGCCGAGGTGGCCTTCGTCGCTCGCATCGGCAAAGACGACTTTGGGGGGATGGCGCTGCGCCTTTATCGAGAGGAAGGAATTGACGTCGCGTTCGTTCAGCAGACAGGCGAGCATAGTACCGGAGTGGGTTTTATTCTGGTAGAGGCTGGGAGTGGGAACAATTGCATCGCACTGGACCCCGGAGCGAATGAACTATTGTCGCCCGCCGATGTTGCCCGATGCGGCGTTGCCTTGAAGTCGGCTGCCGTGGTGCTTACGCAACTGGAGATTCCGGTGGCAGCCGCCGAAGCAGCGTTGTCCCACGGACGAGCAAACGGTGGCACCACAATTCTGAATCCTGCTCCTGTGCGGTCCCTGCCCGCTTCCGTTTTGCAACTGGTGGATGTGCTCACGCCCAACCAGACGGAAGCGAAGGTGCTCACTGGACGGGATCCGGATGACCGCTCGGAGCCTGAAGAAGTCGCACGCGACCTGATTCGGCTGGGCGTGAGGCAGGTGGTGATGACCCTGGGTGAACACGGTGCGCTCATCGTGACCGCTTCCTCGTCGAAACACATTCCTGCCGCGCCGCTGCGCGCCGTGGATACGACCGGGGCGGGGGATGCATTTAACGCCGGTCTCGCGACGGCGCTTGCTTCGGGCGAGAGCCTCGAGTCAGCGGTCGAGTTTGGGGTGGTTACCGGAGGCATGGCCGTCACGAAGGAAGGCGTGATCCCATCGCTGCCAAGGCGCGACGAGGTGGTGCAGTTCTATCAGCAGCGCAGCTTGCAGCCCCCGGAATGGCTGCTCACGAGTGTTCCTATGAAGAGGGGTTGAGGCCCACGATGAGCGACCCGAAGAACAGTTCCGGCATTCTGGAGACGGAGGCATCGCGCCTGGCGAGCCGGATTCAGTCCACCATCATTTCGAACACTCTTACGCGCGCGCGCTGGGAGCAGCATGTTGCGGAATGCCTGAAGTATCACTTTCAGGCCGCGATGATTCCTCCGGCATGGGTAAAGAGGAGTGCGGAGGTTCTCCGGGGAAGCGGGGTGCGGGTTGCATCGTTTGTCGATTTCCCGTATGGCACGATGACCAGTGCCGGAAAAGCTTACGAGACCGGGCAACTGGTCGAGAACGGAGCCGAGGAAGTTGATTTGATGCCAAATGTCGGCTTCCTGCTTTCTGGCATGGAACGCGAATATGCGGAAGATATCGCCGGAGTCGTGCGGGCTGCCGGAAAAGTTCCGGTAAAGATCATGCTTGAACTTCCGTTGTTGAATGCCCAGCAGAAAGAACGGGCGGTCGCTCTCAGCATCGAGGCGGGAGTGGCGTACCTGAAGAACGCCAGCGGCGGCGCGGTCGGAGTTGCAACAGCGGAGCAGATTGCGTTTCTTCGGCGGCTGGCTCCAGCGCGGGTTCGCGTGAAAGCCTCGGGGGGAATCAAGACCGCGCAGCAGGTGCGGGAACTGGTCGCGGCCGGCGCAGATTTGGTGGGTACAAGCTCTGGCGCGCAGATTATGGCGGAAGTTGAGACTGGTGGAGTTGCAATAGCGAGGCGGGACTCCGGGGAATATTGAGGCTTCGAAAATACAAAATGCGCGAGCGAGAATCCGCTCGCGCCAGCAATCTTGCGTTGACTTTTCCTCGTGATCGCCTGAACCTCCCTCATCAGAAGATGTAAACCGCATCAAACTGCAATCGTGTGAGCCAAGGCTCGGGGCTTGCGAGCGGACGGCCGATAAGAGCTGTGAAGCCCAATTGCACGTTTCGGTCAAGCTGGTAGAACGAATCCACGCGGTGCTGCGTGACGTTAGTACCTTGGCGCAGTTCGCTGTAATTGAAGTTGCCCAGTACGGCCTCTCGCTCGATATAGATGTGGGCGTAGCCGATCTGGAAGTCGCCCTTGTTTTGCAGTCGGCCCACCCGCGCCTCCGCCCAATAGCCGTGCCGTTGATGCGGGTTGCACGGCGCATTGACACTTCGTTTGAAAGTCTGCGTGGACGTGTTCGATGGAGCGGGCAGGATGTTGACGAGATTGGCGCAAGCTTCCGTGTTCTGGACATAATCGCCGATCAAAACCAGCGGCAGTCGGGGATGTGCAGTATCGATATCGATGCGGGCGATGTTGTCGAACATGCCGAACTTGGAGGCAAATTGCGAATTGGTGACGGAGGTGACTCCGGTCGGGTAAGCCGTGCCGCTGATGGTCACTACGTTGGTGGCAGTCGTGGTGTACATGGAATTTTGCACCGGGCTGCTGGAGTTCAAAGGCAGGACGCCGGTGAAAGGAGTCTGCGGATTCTTGCTGCTGGCGCGCGCGAGAGCGATCGCAATTGCGTCTGCGCCATGGAAATCGTAGTAGCCGGAATAGGCACTCAGCTTGACGTCCGGAGCGATTTGCCACGTAGTCTGCAGCTGGCCGCCGTAAGTGATCTGCTGCGCGATTCTCTTCCCGTTCACGGTGGTGCCGGCGACCTCCGCAAAAGGCAATTCGAATCCGACCAGCGCGATTCGCTTTAACACCGGCGTGTTGAGTTGGAAGGCCAGGCTCTGGGCCGCACCCTCCGGATTGAGATCTTTATCCCAAGTGAGTTCGGTGTTGTACCAGGGATATCC